>Ga0207653_10000019_pt1 | contig 138019 bp, 115 predicted proteins | sample KBSK5251metaG_FD_184341 | JGI IMG/M metagenome (GOLD analysis project Ga0207653, IMG submission 184341) | Corn, switchgrass and miscanthus rhizosphere microbial communities from Kellogg Biological Station, Michigan, USA - KBS K5-25-1 metaG... | ecosystem: Host-associated > Plants > Roots >... | reverse complement strand
TCTCTGCCGGGTTAAAGTTGGACGGCACTCCATTCGGCAACTGTCCAGGCCATCCTGCATCCGTCACGGTTTCTCCGGCATCAACCAGCGCCGCCGTCGGACAATCCGCCTCGTTCACCGCGCAGGCGTTTGATCAGTTTGGGCGCGCGGTGATTGGCGTGCCGATCACTTTCACTTCAGACAACACCGCGGTCGCCACGATCGATTCGACTACGCCCAATCCGATGACGGGTGTGGTTACTGCCGGCGTCGGCGCTCACAATCCCGGAACGGCCCACATCACGGCGTCGGCAAATGACGGCACGACCACGGCAAACAGTAATCAGGCGACGCTGACTGTCAACGGTCCCGCACTCAGCATCAATGACTTGAGTGTAAACGAAGGTAATGCCGGCGTAACAACCGTCACTTTCACCGTCAGTCTCTCGCAACCCGCTGCGGCCGGCGGCGTCACCTTCGACATCGCGACGGCAAATGGAACGGCAACATCGGCCAGCGGTGATTACGTCGCGCGCTCGCTCACGAATCAGACAATCCCGGCCGGTCAAAACAGCTACAGCTTTGACGTGACGGTGAATGGTGACACGCTGGTTGAAGCTAACGAGAACTTCTTCGTCAACCTCTACAACGTCTCGGCGAATGCGACAATCGGTGACGCACAAGGCGCCGGCACGATCCAAAATGACGACGCGCCTCTGCTGGTTATTAGTCAGTTGTACGGCGGTGGCGGGAACGCCGGCGCAATTCTCAAGAATGACTTCATCGAGATTTACAACCGCGGCACATCGACCGTGGACCTCGCTGGTTGGTCGGTTCAATACATGTCGGCCGCGGGCACAGGCAATTGGTCGGTGACACCGCTCTGCCCGACGGGCAGTTGTTTGATTCAGCCCGGACGCCACTTTCTCGTGCAGGAAGATCAGGGCAGCGGCGGCACACAGGATCTACCAACGCCTGATGCGTCCGGAACAATCGCCATGACGACCGCGGCGGGTAAGGTCGCGTTGAGTTCCAGCCTTACTGCTCTTAACGGAGCATGTCCGGTGAACGCCGGAATTTTCGACATAGTTGGCTATGGAAGCAGTGCCACCTGTTTCGAAGGATCTGGTCCGGCTCCCGCACCCGGCAACACGACTGCTGATTTCCGCAAGGCCGGAGGCTGTGTCGATACGAACGACAACGCCAATGATTTCTTTGTCTCCCAGCCGAATCCGCGAAACAGCGCGTCGCCAGACGGTGATTGCAAACCTGAAATCACTATCAACGATGTCACGGTCGCCGAAAACAATTCGGGAACGGTCAACGCTACCTTCACCGTCAATCTGGCCGCGGCCAGCGCTCAGACAGTCACGGTAGATTTCGCCACTGCCGATGGCACCGCCAACGCACCCGCGGATTTTCAAACGAATAACGGCACGCTAACTCTCAGTCCGGGCGATTTGACTAAGACAATAACCGTGCTGGTCAACGGCGACACGCTTGATGAAGTTGCCGAGACCTTCTTCGTTAATTTGTCGAACGCCGGCAACGCATTGATTCTCGACAACCAGGGCCAGGGAACGATTAACGACAACGATCCCGCGCCATCCCTTTCAATTAATGATGTCAGCATCGCAGAAAGCGACAGCGGAACAGAGACAGCGACCTTCACCGTTCTGCTTTCAACTGCCAGTGGCCAGACCGTTACAGTCAATTATGCGACGGCGGACAATACGGCCACAGCCGGAAGCGATTACCAGTCAGGCAGCGGTTCGCTTACTTTTAATCCCGGCGACACTTCAAAGACCCTTGCCGTAACAATCATCGGCGACACGACATTCGAGCCCAACGAAACTTTCTTCGTCAATTTGAGCGGCGCTGTTAATGCCTCGATTTCTGACAATCAAGGCACTGGAACGATTACCAATGACGATCCTGCCCCGCCTGTGCCAACATTCTCGATCAACGATATCAGCATCGCCGAAGGCGACGGCGGAACATCTGTCGCGACATTCAATGTCACCCTGTCACAGGCGAGCGGAACACTTGTTACGGTGGACTATGCGACGGCTGATGGGACTGCGACCGTTGTAGGTTCAGATTATCAGTCAGCCAACGGAACGTTATCGTTCGGCATTGGCGAAACTTCGAAACCGATTAGCGTCAGCATAAACGGCGACACTCTGGTTGAATCGGACGAGACGTTCGTCGTAAATCTGACGAATGCGACCGGCGGTTCAATCATTGGCGACAACCAGGGCGCCGGCACAATTCAAAACGACGACGTTGCCAATCTCGTCATCAGCCAGGTGTATCCCGGCGGCGGGCTATCCGGCGCCATCTTCACAAATGATTTCATAGAGATTTTTAATGGCGGCACGACGACTGTCGATTTTTCAGCAACTCCTTACTCGGTTCAGTTCCTCAGCACCTCGGCCGCGACCTGGGCCAAAACTGACTTAACTTTCGGCACGGTTTTGCCTGGCCGCTACTTCCTCGTGCGAGAAGCTTCCGGAGGCGCAAACGGCGCGGCGCTGCCAACCGCCGATGCAACAGGAACACTGAACTTAACCAGCACCACCGCGGGCAAAGTTGCGCTCGTTTTCAGCGCCATACTTCTAACCGGCAGTTGCCCCGGCGACGACGGCGCTCAACCATTCAATCCGCTTAACGCCAACGTGGTCGACTTCGTCGGTTATGGGGGAACAGCCTTGACGGCTAATCATTGTTATGAAGGCAGTGCCCCCGCGTCGTTCACCCTCAGCAACAACACCATCGCTGATTATCGAAAGGCCGGAGGCTGCACTGATACAAACCAGAATGCATCGGACTTCTTCACGTCGACGCCTGCTCCGCGCAATTCAAGTTCACCGGCAAACAATTGCGCCGGCGGCGCGGCGCCCAGCCTTTCGATCAATTACGTAAGCGTGACCGAAGGCAATAGCGGCACGACCCCGGCCACATTTACCGTCAGCCTTTCCGCCGCATCACAAGGTGGAGACGTCACGTTCGACATTGCGACCCAGGACAACACCGCTACCACCGCAAACAGTGATTACGTGCCGAAGTCACTGACAAACCAGATCATTCCCGCGGGGCAAACGACTTACAGCTTTACTGTCACGATCAACGGAGACACCTCAGTCGAGCCGGACGAAACATTCTTCGTTAACATTACTAATGTCGCCGGCGCATCGGTGACAGGCGGACAAGGCGCCGGGACAATCCAGCACGACGACCTGCCGGCGTTGTCCATTGATGATGTTTCGGCATTCGAAGGTGATAGCGGAACCACGACCTTCACCTTTCACGTTAGTCTCTCCGCCGCAGCGCCGGCGACGGTCACATTCGACATCCTTACCGCCGACAACACCGCGACAACCGTCGGAAACGATTACGTGTCTCAGGCGCTGACAGAGCAGACGATTGCGCAAGGGGCCTCGTCGTTCGACTTTGCGATAAACGTGAACGGCGACACAGCGGATGAAGGGACCGAAACTTTCTTTGTGAACGTCTCGAACGTGTCAGGGGCGACTGTTTTGGACGGACAAGGACTAGGAACTATCCAGAATGACGACGCCCCTCCGGCGCTTTCGATTAACGACGTGACTCAGGCCGAAACGAACAGCCTGACGACGTTCACTTTCACGGTGCAACTGTCCGCGCCCGCGAAACCCGGCGGCGTCAACTTCACCATCGACACTGCTGACGGAATTACCAACCCGGCGCTCGCAGGCAGCGATTACGGCGCGATCGTCAAAGGCAACGGCAGTATCGCGCAAGGCAACTCGTCCACAACTGTGAGTGTGACGGTCAACGGCGACACAGTCTTTGAGCCCAACGAGACTTTCTTCGTTAATCTAACAAACATCAACGGAGCAACGGCGACGGATAGTCAAGGCGTTGGCACGATCACAAACGACGATGCGCAGCCGACGATTTCAATTGCCGACGCCGGCATCACCGAAGGAGCTTCAGGCACTTCGCTCATGACTTTCACCGCAACGCTCACCGGCAGTTCCCAATCAACGGTGAGTGTGAACTACGCGACTGCCGATTCAAGCGCGACGATTGCCGGCTCTGATTACGACGCCGCCGGCGGGACACTGAATTTCGCGCCCGGCGATTCGTCAGAGACCTTCACAGTTACAATCCACGGTGACACAAACGCTGAAGGCGACGAGATGTTTCTGGTGGACCTGTCTTCACCGTCAGGCGCGACCATCAGTGACGGTCAGGCGCTCGGAATAATCTTCCTGGATGATCCGTTCAGCATCGGAACGGTCAACACTGCATACACAGAAAACTTTGACGGACTCGATCAGACTGGTGCGTCAGCCACAACGCCAACCGCCTGGACGCGTGCCGAGAGCGGCTCGGGCGCGAATACAACTTACACCGGCAACAATGGAAGCAGCACAACGGGAGACACTTACAGTTATGGCAGCGCGACGACGCCGACTGACCGTGCGTTGGGAGGATTGCGAACCGGCAGTGTCGTCCCGACCATAGGAGCGTTCTATCGTAACGACACCGGGTCAACGATCAACACCCTGCAGATTAGTTACACCGGTGAAGAGTGGCGCCTGGGCAATGCCGTCCGCACGGATCGTCTGGACTTCCAATACAGCCTGAACGCCAACGGTCTCGCGACGGGAACATGGACCGATGTCGATTTACTTGACTTCACTACGCCCAACACAGCGACAACAGGTTCGAAGGATGGCAACAACGGCACAAACCGGACGGTGATTACGCACACGATCACGGGGCTTTCGATCGCCGCGGGATCGACTTTCTGGATTAGGTGGACAGACCTGGACGCGTCGGGGGCCGACGATGGACTCGCGGTTGACGATTTCAGCATTACTGCGGGCGTCGACACTCCGTCCCTTTCTATTAGCGATGTGACGGCAGCGGAAACGAACGGAGGAACCAGAACTTTCAACTTCACGGTGAGCTTGACCTCGCCAGCGCCTCCGGGCGGCGTCAGCTTTATCATTAACACCGCAGACGGTCCAACGAACGCGGCCAACGCCGGCACTGACTATGTCGCGATAGTTAATGGCAGCGGCAGCATCACCCAGAACGGCACGACGACCACGGTGAGTGTGACCGTCAACGGCGACACGGATATCGAGCCTGACGAGACATTCTTCGTAAATCTCTCGAGTGTGACCGGAGCTACGGTTGCGGACGGGCAAGGCCTGGGAACAATCACGAATGACGATGCTCCGGCAGGGTCTGCTGATTTGTCGGTGACGAAAATTGACTCGCCCGATCCGGTCGCGATTGGCAATAACATCACCTACACGATCACGCTGAATAATTTTGGACCTGACGCGGCGGTGAACGCGGTCTTAGCGGATACGGTTCCGACAAACACGACTTTCAGATCGATCACTCCGCCCGCGAGTTGGACTTGTCCGACCCAGCCCGCGGTCGGTGGCACGGGAGCAATTAGCTGTTCAAATGCGAGCTTCGCCATCGGGTCGGCGGTCTTTACTCTTGTGGTCCGCGTTGGCACGTCTGTTACAGACGGGACCGTAATCTCCAACACGGCGTCGGTCAGCTCAAGTACTTCTGATCCGAACATCGGCGACGAGTCCGCGATTCAAACAACCACGGTCAGACAACCTTCCCTGGTAATTAGTCAGATATATCCGGGCGGAGGCAATGCCGGCGCCACCTACACAAATGACTTTATCGAAATCTTCAATCGCGGAACGACAACGGTCGATTTCGCGGCAACGAACTATTCGCTTCAATACACCGGACAGGCAGGTAATTTCGGAGGCGCGGGAGCGACCGTTAAGTTTGACCTAACCGCGGGGACTATTGCTCCCGGTCAGTATTTTCTGGTTCAGGCGGCAAGCGGCGGCGTCAATGGAGTCGCCTTACCGAACCCGGACGCAACCAGCCTCATCGCTATGTCAGCTACCGCCGGTAAGGTTGCGCTGGTGCTGGGTACGGCTGCGCTTGCAAGCGATGATTGTCCCGGAGACGACAACGTTTCGCCGTTCAATCCAAACGTTTCGACCATCGTAGACTTTGTCGGCTATGGCGGCACTGCGGCCTCGACGACTTGTTACGAAGGCAGCGGTCCGGCGCCATTCTCAACCAGTACTGCGGGTGGGTTGGATCCTGACGCGCGTTCCACGATCAGGGCATTAAGTTGCGTCGACACAGGGAGCAATTCGTCTGACTTTTCGAATCCCACAACTGCGCCCACCGCGCGCAACAAGTTGACGGCGCTCGTCTCGTGTCCATAGCGGCAGAGCCGGCGACGGATGTTTTACTTTGCGGATTCACGCAAAGCCAGACTGAGGCAGTGACTGGAGCGCAAGCGTCTCGCTTGCAGTCTCTAGAATTAATGAACCTTAGACAGCAAGCGAGACGCTTGCGCTCCAGTCAATCGGAGTAAGCCCGGATTACTTCTTCTTTCCAGCCATAGCCAAACGCACCTGTTCTTCTCTCGCGTCCAACGCCTCGACCGCTTGATCGGTTGTTTGAATTGTTTCGAGGTTGAGCGATTCGCCGGTTTGCTGCTTCAAGAAATTATTCCCGGCGACTACCAGGGCCTGATGCAGCGGCGAGAGCGGATGCGCGCCACAACCCTTAAACGCCGGCGGCGGATTCGGCGTAATTTTTGCAGTATCGGTACGAGGCGTCGCCAGCGTCAGCACCTCGCCGACGTCATTCGCATGTTTGTCGCGCTCGGTGAGATGTTCTGAGTTCAGCCAGCGCCGGGCCGCGCTCCTGATAATCGAAGTGTGATCGAACTGCGTATTACAGACCGTGCCTTCTTCGATCAGCGGCGAAACCAGAACTGCCGGAACTCTCACGCCAAAACGCTCGAAGTTAAATCCGCTGCCGCCCGGCTCGCCCGGCGGAATCACGATGCCGTCCGGCGATTTCGCAAACGGCGGAGGCGTCGGCACATGGTCGTAGGTTCCTCCATGTTCATCGAACGTAATGATCAGCAAGGTGCTGTCCCAGGCGGGACTCTTTCGCAAAGCCTCGTAGATTCTGAAGATCAGTTCGTCCCCGTACAACGCGTTGGTCGCCGCGCCGGTTTCGGTGATCGCGAACGCTGGATGCATATCGTTCTCGGGCCCGTATTTTCGGCTGCACAACATGTTCGGTTCGATAAAGGTGTACGCCGGCAGCTTTCCGTTCGCAGCGTCCTCGCAAAATTGCGCAAACGGAAAGAGGTGGCTATCGAGCGGCACGTACTGCCAAAGCTCTTTCTGGATCATCAGCGCATTGCACAGGAGCAAAGCGTTGCCATAGTAAATCCGCCAATCAATTCCCTTCTCTGAAAGCAAATTGAAAATAGTCGGAGTCTCATTCAGCAGATACCCAATGTCCCATTCGTGCGGGCCGGTCTTCCACAAGTTGGTCACGTAGCCTGAAGACGTGGCGGCGTGCACGAACGAGCGATTGGGAAACGTTTGCGTCGGCACCGAGCTGTACCAGTGATCGCACACGGCGTAGGCTCTGGCGAGACCGTTGATCACGGGAAGACTGTCAGGCGCGAAGCAGTTCATGATGACTCCCGGATCCGTGTCCATCGGAGTGTTCCCGCGGAACAGCCATGAAAGAAGCTTGTTACAACCCGTCTTCGGTTTGCCGGCCGTCTGAATCGCATTTGCATAATCGACTACAAAGCCGTTCATCGGCGGCGTCGCGGTGGTCTTGGGGATGATTTTCGGTGGCGGACTTACTCCATACATCTGCGAGTAGACGTGATCGTAGGGCTCGTTAGGATCCGGAAACGGATCGGTCATCACCGTGCCCTTGCCGACGGGAACGTTATTTCCATCGGGCGGAATTGTTCGCGGATTGGCAAGGTCTTTTCCGAAGACCCCTTCGAACTTTTGTCCGCGCGGTGGTTTGTTTTCGTCGTCGTACAACCAGCCAAGAACGTTGTCGAAAGAACGATTTTCCATCATCAAGACAACGATGTGATTGATCCGGTTTAGCTGGTTCTGGTCATTGGCCATGGTTTATGCCCCTCTTTTCTCTTCGCAGGAAGTTGCCATTCGGGTTAGCTGACCCATCCCAAGTGTACGGCAGGCTGCCAGCCTGCCGATGTTGTTGCGTGATTTTTTAAGATTCTTTCGCGGACACTGCAACAGGCTGGCAGCCTGTCGTACGCGTAAGCATCGCCGTTTTAGTTTGGAGTGCGCGAGTGGAAGAGGGCTTACCTCTTTGGCTTGGACGAGAGTCCTCGCACGGCAACTATCCACTTCTAAGTTTTTAGCGAACGACGCCACTGATCGGACTGGACGCACTCGCGTAAAGGCGCTTCGACATCCGGCCCGACAGATACGCAAGCCGCCCGGCTTCAATCGCCAGCTTCATCGCTTGAGCCATTTTTGCTGAGTCATTCGCTTCGGCGATTGCGGTGTTCATCAGGACCGCGTCCGCGCCCAACTCCATCGCGATTGCTGCGTCGCTCGCTGTCCCGACGCCGGCGTCGACGATGATCGTCGCGTCGGGAAGTTGTTCGCGCATGATGCGCAGGTTGGCAGGATTTTGAATACCCAGGCCTGACCCGATTGGCGCGGCCAAAGGCATCACCGCCGGACAACCGGCATCGAGCAACTTCTTCGCCATAATCAAATCGTCGGTGAAGTAAGGCAGGACGATAAAGCCCTCCTTGACCAGCGTGCGCGCCGCTTCGAGGGTTTGTTCATTATCAGGAAACAGTGTGGTCTGATCGCCGATCACTTCCAGCTTGATCCACTCCGTCTCGAGGGCCTCGCGCGCCAGCCGCGCGGTGCGCAGAGCCTCTTCAGCCGAGTAGCAGCCGGCCGTGTTCGGCAGAATCTGCAGAGATGGATCCAGATGATCTAAGAACGATTCGCTGCTGCGATCGAGCGGCACCCGGCGGACGGCAACTGTAACCATCTCCGCGCCCGAAGCTACGTGCGCCGCTTTCATCTCTTCATACGAGCGATATTTGCCGGTGCCTATGATTAGACGCGATTTGAAAACCTTACCGCCGATTTTGAATTGATCGGTTTGGGCAGGTGCTGGTGTGGACATGACTCTGAAATACCTCTTTCGCGATCACTCTACACCGAGTCTGTTTGAAATCGAAGTGAGGAGAAAGAATCAGCTGCGTAAGCTGCGGCAGATTTAAGCCCAAGGCGAGGCTTTGCGAGCCTTGGGTAATCGTTCGATGGATCGCCAAGCAGCGACAGAGAGTTCGGGAACAGGGTTCGCTGTCGCCCCTTCGGGGCTCGATTGTCTTGGGTGGTTGACCCAAGGCTCGCAAGGCCTCGCCTTGGGCTTAACTCTGACCGCTGCTTCGCAGCTCGTTATCTGACCGTTGCTTCGCAGCTCGTTATCTGACGGCTGCTTCGCAGCTCGTTAAAGGCTGAGTCGCTATTGATCGACCCGCCGCCAACGAAGTGCACGATCTCAACACGATCGCCTTCTACCAGGATCGTCTTCGCCCAATCGGCACGTCGCGCGACGTTCTTGTTCAGTTCGATCGCTATCCGCGTCGTCGGGAGCGAGAGTTTTTCGACGAGATCTTCCAGACTCGCTCCATCCGGCAATTCCTGGCTGTCTCCGTTTACTTGAATGTGCAAGGTTTCTTCCGCGAAGTCAGGATTTCGACGGCAGGATGATCTTCCGCAGCTCAGCGACTTCCCCATTCGCCTCGGCCTGAATGAGAATCGCGGCCCGGCCGTCCTTGAAATCGGGCAGCGAGATTAAGACGGCAACGGCGCCACGACCGTCTGTGATCGCAAACGTGGACTGGGGCGGAAAGCTACTGCCTAAGGTCTTCACCGTTACATTTGCGCCCGGCACGCGCTCCTTTCCATTTGGACCGCGGCGCAGGACATTCAAACGCAAGGTCACGGAACGGCCGCCGCGTAATTCGTGTGAGCCCGACAACATAACTGTCAGTCCGGTTTCGTCCAACGCGTCATTCGAAATTGAAAAGCGATCGCCGGCGCCTTCGCTCTCCACCGGCGATTCAGCTTGAACGGCTTCGATTCTCGGCAAATCTTCCGCAACGTTGGAATCACTCTCAACATCTGTCTCGACGCTCGGCGTCGGCGCAGCAGATTCCCTCGAACCCAACTGTTTTAGATCCTCAATCCGGCCGGCATGAACGGCAGCGCAAATTAGTTTGTGCTGACGCTGCAGTCTGGCAGCCAGCACGTCTTCATCAAATCCACGCGCCACCAAATCGTCGTACGGCGAGCGCTTACTTGCCAGAATCGCCCCGCCCGAGTAGACCAACGAAAGAATTACCGGCGTGTCCAAACCTTTATCTTCGGTTTGCACGTGATAGACCACGCCGTCGAATTCGACGTCAGTGTTGTAACCGGTAATCACTTTGATTCAGACCTTTTGCCGGAGGTTCTCAAGCGAAGCAAATCCGAAAGGCAACTCGAACGGTAGCACATCGATTTTTCGACGGTCAATCGATCAATTTTGTCAGCCGATCCGGAAGCCGATCAGCTTGACACCCCTGAATCGTTCGCCTACGATCACGCTTGTACAATGATTCTCAAGCAATAGGCCAGGAGCAAAGCGCTAAGAGCTGAGCGCGATGGCTCAGGCACCGACTGAGCGCAACCGTCTCGGTTGCCAACGTCTGCAAGCGAGGACGCTTGCGCTCTAGTCCAGAATGTTTGCGGTTACTCATGAGTTTCAATCTTACTGACTATCTGCCCATTGTCCTGATGTTCATCGTCGCGGCCGGATTTGCCGTGACCTCCATCGGGCTTTCGCAATTGGTCGGACAAAGAAAACGAACGCGAACGAAACTCATGCCTTATGAATGCGGCAAGGATCCGGTGGGGTCGGCGCGGGAAAGATTTTCGGTCAAGTTTTACCTGATCGCGATGATCTTCATCCTGTTCGACATTGAAGTTATCTTTCTGGTGCCGTGGGCCGTTGTGTTCAAGCGGCTTTCAACTCCGGAATACGGACTCAGCAATCTTGTTTTCTTCGAGATGATCATTTTCATCGCGCTACTGGCCGCGGGTTTGATCTATGTGATCAAGAAAGGCGCTTTCGATTGGAGCGAGAGTGCGCGCCGCGAGGCGGAAGCTGAAGGAAGATTATTGGAAGCGCGGGAAAAGGTCAGTAAGCGAAAGGCTGCTTAACCAAAAAGGACGCAAGTCAGAAGCTTGCGGTGAATCAAATGGGACTTGAAAACGTAATTGGCGAGAGTTTACCCGAGATTCTGGTGGCGCCGCTTGATTCGCTGATCAATTGGGCGCGCAAGTCGTCGCTTTGGCCGGCGACGTTCGGTCTGGCCTGCTGTGCGATTGAAATGATGAACGCTACCAGTGGTCGAAATGACCTGGCCCGGTTTGGCTCTGAAGTCTTTCGGGCTTCGCCGCGCCAGGCGGACGTGATGATCGTCTCGGGCCGCGTGTCGCGCAAGATGGCGCCGGTTTTGCGCCGCATTTACGATCAGATGCCCGAACCGAAGTGGGTAATTTCGATGGGCGCGTGTGCGACTTCGGGCGGAGTTTTCGACAACTATGCGATTGTCCAGGGCGTCGACAAGATTGTTCCCGTCGATGTCTACATTCCAGGCTGTCCGCCGCGGCCGGAGATGTTGATTCACGCGGTCACGATGCTGCAGGACAAGGTCATGAAGGAATCGATACGCGATCGGCGGGACGCTCCTGATGAAGAAGCCAGAGAAGCCATCACCCCCGGGACCTTGCCGATCACTGACGGTTCGACGCTGCGTGAGCCGCCGGTTTCGAAGCCTTATACGATCGCTTCGCGACATGAGAAACGACGATCGTTTTGAGATCTCAGATCTCAAATTTGAGATTTGAAAATGGAAGAACAGAAACCGCAAGCAACCATTCTCGAAAATCAATCGGACTCTAATCAGGAAGGCAAAACGCCGTCGCTGTTCGCGGCGGCGTTACAGCGTGAACATTCGGAATGGGTCGCCAGTGAATCTCAAGCTTTCGGCGAAATCACGATCATTGTTCCGCGCGAACACATTGTCGCGGCCTGCGCTTTTCTAAAAAGTGAGCCGGGGCTGGAATTCAATTTCCTGGCGGACCTGTGCGGATTCGATCGCGGACCTGAAGAAGAGCCGCGCTTCGAAGTGAACTATCACTTGTTTTCAACCACGAAATTTCACCGGGTGCGGCTCAAGGTCCTGCTTAACGAAGATGACGCGCACGTGACGACTGTGACCGGCATCTGGCGCACAGCGAATTGGCACGAACGCGAAACCTACGATTTGTTTGGCGTCGTTTTTGACGAGCATCCCGATTTGCGTCGCATTCTTTTGCCCGACGATTGGCAGGGACATGCGCTAAGAAAAGACTTTCCCTTGCGAGGTTACGAGCCGTACAGTTTGGAATAGTTTCGGGTTTCTAGTTAGCAACCAACCCGAAACTCGAAACCCGAAACTCGAAACTTTCATGAGCACCGCCGCTAACATTCCGCCGCAATTCGAAATCGTCGATCGACCGCTCGACACGCAGATGACGATTTCGATGGGGCCGCAGCATCCCTCGACGCACGGCGTCCTGCGCCTGGAACTGGTGCTCGACGGCGAGAGTGTGGTCAAGGCCACACCCGACATCGGCTATCTCCACACCGGGATGGAGAAACTGTTTGAGTATCGTAAATACCAGCAGGGGATCGTCATTACTGACCGGATGGATTATCTAAATCCGCTCGGGAACAATCTGGCTTACGTGATGGCGGTTGAGAAACTGCTCCAGCTGGAAATTCCGGAACGCGCACAAATTATTCGAGTCTTAATGTGCGAAATGCAGCGCATCGCTTCGCACCTGGTTTGGCTGGGAACGCATGCACTCGATATCGGCGCAATGACGGTTTTCTTCTACGCGTTTCGCGAACGCGAAAAGATTCTGAATTTGATTGAAGCAGCGTCGGGCGGGCGCCTGACCCCGTCTTACTTTCGCATCGGCGGATTGATGATGGACATCCCGGCCGGCTTCGAGCGGCGCGTGCAGCAATTCATCGACGACTTTCCCAAGGCCGTTAAAGAGTTCCACACGCTGGTTTCCGGCAATCGAATTTTCCAGAAGCGAACTCAGGGCGTGGGTTACATCTCTGCCGAAGACGCAATCGACTGGGGTCTGTCGGGACCCAGCTTGCGTGGCAGCGGTGTGGCGCTGGATATTCGCCGCGCGAATCCATACTGCGGTTACGAAAAATATGATTTTGAGATTCCCACCGAGCTGGATTGCGACGTTTGGGCGCGCTACATGGTGCGCATGCGCGAAATGCTTGAGTCACACAAGATCGTGATTCAGGCCTTGTCGCGTTTGCAGCCCGGCCCGGTAAAAGCTGATGCGCCAAAGATTGTTTTGCCGGATCGCGAAGCGATGAAGACGCACATGGACGCCCTGATTCATCACTTCCTGATCGTGGCTGAAGGCTTTGACGTGCCGGCGGGCGAAGTTTACATGCCGATCGAAGCGTCGAAGGGCGAGCTCGGTGTCTATGTGCAATCGACCGGCGGACCAAAACCGGCGCGCGTGCATTTCCGCGGCCCAAGCTTTGTGAATCTTTCGGCGTTGCCGCACATGTCGCACGGCGCGATGGTCGCTGACATCGTCGCGATCATCGGATCGCTGGACATCGTTCTGGGAGAGATTGATCGGTGAGATTGCCGCAGAGACACAGAGACACGAAGGGATTTGAGAGAGGGCCGCGAGGCGCCACGCTCCTTGTCGGTTTCTTGACTCCTCTGCTCTGTGTCTCCGTGCCTCTGTGGCTACTTCTTTCTGATTGAGCTTGAGTTGTTATGGCCGAAGTGCTCGTCAAAATTCAGCCGCCGGATCATCCGGTCCACATGCCGCAGCCGGCTACCTTCTCGCCTGAGGTTGAGACGGAAATCGATCGGCACATCGCGAAGTATCCGATCAAGCGTTCAGCAATTCTACCTCTGATGTTCATCGTGCAGAGAGAACGTGGCTACCTCGATCCGCCGGGAGTGCAATACCTGGCGAACCGTCTGGACTTAAGGGTCACGGACATCTGGGAAGTCGCGACGTTTTATTCGATGCTGCAGACGAAGCCGGTCGGCAGGTATCACATCCAGATTTGTAAGACGCTGTCGTGCAAAATCATGGGTGAAGGAAAGATCACCGAACACGTTTGTAAGAAGCTGGACATTAAGCCGGGCGAGACTACAGGCGACGGTAAATTCACTCTGTCGCTGGTTGAATGTCTCGGGTCTTGCGGCACTGCCCCGATGTTTCAACTGAATTTTGATTATCACGAGAACCTGACGCCTGAGAAGGTCGATCAGATTCTGGATTCGTTGTCGTAGTGGCACAGACTTTAGTCTGTGATTATTTTGAAAAAGGAAACACAGACTGAAGTCTGTGCCACCAATACATGTTTATCGGCGCCATAGGATGTGAACCACTTCAGTTGCGGCGAATCCACCTGGGGAATTCGCACCGGCTGGACGTGTATCGCGCGAACGGCGGTTACGAAGCGATCAAGAAAGTTCTTGATTCGATGTCGCCGGACGACGTCATCAATGAAGTCAAGAAATCTGCCTTACGTGGACGCGGCGGCGCGGGGTTCCCAACCGGCATGAAGTGGAGCTTTGTGCCGAAGGATTCACCGAAAGAAAAGTACGTAGTCTGCAACGCCGACGAATCCGAGCCGGGCACCTTCAAGGATCGCTATCTGATGGAGCGCGACCCGCACATGCTGATCGAAGGCATGCTGATCGCGGCGTATGCCCTGGGCGCGAAACGGAATTACATCTACACCCGCGGCGAATACAAGTACCTGATCGACATCATGGACGTCGCGCTGGACGAAGCGCGCGCAGCGGGCTTGCTCGGCAACCAAATTCTCGGCACTGACTTTAATTGCGAGATTTACACGCACACCGGCGCGGGCGCTTACATCTGCGGCGAAGAGACTGCGCTGCTAAGTTCGCTCGAAGGTTTTCGCGGTCATCCGCGCATGAAGCCTCCCTTCCCTGCCATTTCCGGCCTCTATGCTTCACCGACTGTCGTGAACAACGTCGAGACGCTGACCGCCGTGCCTGACATCATCAAGATGGGCGGCGCGGCTTATCAGAAACTGGGAACGGAAAAGAGCGGCGGGACAAAGCTTTGGTCCGTGTCGGGCCATGTCAATCAGCCGGGAGTTTACGAACTGCCGATGGGTTATGACGACATGGAAAAGTTCATCATGGAAGACTGCGGCGGAATTCTGAACGGCAAGCAATTGAAAGCAGTCATTCCCGGCGGCTCGTCCGTTTACATCATGCGCGCCGATCAGATCATCGGCAAAGATGTGCGCATGGATTACGACGGTCTGGTTGCCGGCGGATCGATGGTGGGTTCTGGCGGTTTCATCGTGATGGACGAGACGGTCGACGTTTTTGATTCGACTAAGAACCTGACTGAGTTTTACAAGCACGAGTCATGCGGCTGGTGCACGCCCTGCCGTGAAGGCACCGACTGGCTGGTGAAGATTTTCAAGCGTGTCGAAAACGGCGGCGGCCGGCCGGAAGATGCGCAACTGCTGCTCGACCTTTGCGACAACATCGAAGGCAAATCATTTTGTCCGCTTGGTGATGCGGCGGCGTGGCCGATTCAGTCGGCGGTGAAGAGATTTCCCGAAGATTTTGAAAAGCATTTGGCGAAGAATGGCCGAAAGGAGGCTCTCTGATGACCGAAGAAGAATACATTCGCATGAGGAATTTGCTCGACACCGTAATCGAGCAGCAAGCGATATTTGCGGAAAACCAAAGAAAGGCCGGAGAGCGTCAGACTAGGACGGACGAGCAACTCGCGCGTAACGCAGAGCAAACGGAGAACACTACGAAGGGCATAACTGCGCTGTTGGCTTTGGCCGAAATGCACGAACAGGAAATCGCCAAGACGAACAAAGAGATGGCACTTCGTTTTAAGGAAACTGACGATCGCATCAACATACTCGTCGACGTTGTTGAGCGTTACATAACCAGAGGGCAATAGGATTGGTCACGATGAGCTGGTTGCGAACGACTAAGGCTTGCGGATTAGCGCTGGGTCTTTTCGGGGTCGTCTAGACGGACGCACAATTTCTGCCCCGACTCGTGAATGGGAGGGAGCGCTGACCGAAGAAGGTCAATATAGGTTGATCGTTGTGACTACAAAGAGCGCGCCGTACACCCTCAATCTGAAGATTCAATAATGTCAACCGAACTAATCAAAGTGACCATCAACGGCCGCGATTTTCAGGTCGCCAAAGGCGCCCGGCTAATAGATGTCTGTCGCGACAATCAATTCGACATTCCGTCGTTCTGTTATTACGCCGATCTCGCTTTGCAGGCCTCTTGTCGCATGTGCCTGGTGCGCATTGAGAAGATGCCCAAGCTCCAAACCTCGTGCACAATTATCTGCACGGATGGAATGATCGTCACGACGCAGAGCGAAGAGATTGAAAAGGCGCAGCGTTCGATGCTCGAATTCCTGCTCGCGAATCATCCGCTTGATTGCCCCGTATGCGATCGCGGCGGCGAGTGCGAACTACAAGAGCTGACTTTCGATTGGGGCAATCTGGAAGAGCGCTTCATCGAACGCAAGAATGCGAAGGCGGAGAGATATCTTTCGCCGATGGTCGCCAACGATCCGCAGCGCTGCATCCTCTGCAAACGTTGCACGCGTGTCTGCGACGAATGGATGGGCGAAGAAGCAATCGAAGCCGGCAATCGCGGAGCGAATACAGTCATCGGCACGTTCGGCGGTTGGCTGAATTGTTCGCAGTGCGGCAACTGCATCGAGGTTTGTCCCACCGGAACTCTGCTCGACGGAACTTATCGACATCAGGCGCGGCCATGGGAACTCACGCAGACAGTTTCAACCTGTAATTATTGTTCGGATGGATGCCAGATGAGTCTGGGTTCGCGTGGCGGCGAGCTGATGCGAGTTGTAGCTCGCGACCGTTACGTGAACGGGCTGAACGGCGAGTTCCTCTGCATCAAAGGACGTTTCGGTCACCCTTTCGTCAATCACGAAGAACGAATTCGCACGCCTCTGATTCGCTACCAGAAAGGCGGCCGCCTGGTTCCGGCGACCTGGGACGAAGCAATTCGTTTCACGGCTGAGCACCTGGACAAGATTGTCACCCAGCACGGAAACAATTCGCTCGCCGTAATCGGCAGCCCGCGCCTGACCAATGAATCGCTCTATTGCCTGCGAAAATTTGCGACTGAAGTTGTCGAGACTGAAAACTACGCCATCTCAGACGCTTTCAGTTTGAGCCCGTTCTTTGAAAATCTTGGCGGCGAGCTGGCAACGCATCGCGACATTCGCTTTGCGAAGACGATCGTTCTAATTGGCGGCGAACCTGAGGAATTGCAGCCGCTGACCGGCAAACAAATTCGGCAGGCAGTCCGTAACGGTGGCGCAAATCTGATCATCATCAACAGTCGCCCGATTCGTCTGCGAGAGCAGGCTTCCCGCTTTGTTCATATCAGGCCAGGAACTGAAGACGCCGCCGTGCTCGCCATCGCTGAAACGCAAAGCGCTGCTTTGGCTGCAAGCAAGATGGGAATCGAGTCCGCCGAGATTGAGGCAGTGCGCAAATCAATCCAGGAGACTCAGGGCGATCTGATTTTCATGTTCGGTGGCGAGTTGAGCGCGGCGGCCCAGGCCGTCGTCGCGCAATTCCCTTACCTGTTCGTTGGCGAAGGTCGCCGCGTGCTGCTGCATCCACTGCCGCTTTTCAATAACAGCGTCGGCGCGCACGACATGATGGGTGACGCCGCAAAAAGCCCGGTCGACTTATTTAGAGCTGCGGGCAAATCAATTCACGCGATGATTGTTGCCGGCGATCAACGGATAGCCGAGATTGGCGGTGATGACGTTGAAACCGAAGCACCTGAATTCATGGTGCTCTTCGAGCAATTCATAACTGCGGTGAGCGAGTTTGCGCGCGTCGTCTTCCCGGCCGCTTCGTACGCTGAAGTCGACGGCACGTTTACGAATAATGACGGGTTCGTGCAACGCGTGCGTCAGGCGATCGAGCCGGTCCATCAATCGTTGCCGGATTGGATGATTGTCGCGCGACTGGCGAAAGAGCTGGGCGTTGATTTTGGTTTTGAGCGATCGGCCAGTGCGGTGTTTCGCGAGATTGGCGATCGCGTTCCCGCTTATGACGGATTGCGCTATCCGCTTTTGAAGGACGAAAGCCATCCCGTGCAGGTTAAGCACGCAATCGCGCCGCAGAAAGATCTTTCCGGCAACCTTGAAACGATCCGGCGGGATGTAGAAGCGCTCAGCAACGACGGGGAGAAAACTAACGAGACGCCGTCTGTTGGTCATGAACTGTTCAAGCTGGGAACGTTGACCGACAAGGTGCCGCAGTTTCGGCTGCTGGCCGCCGGCAATCCCACGCCTGAAACGTTTGCGATTTCGCCGCTGTATCAAATTACGATTGATGAGAAGTTGAAGCGGGAGGCTGTCCCTGCGTGAGTTCTTTGGATGGAACTGTCATAAGACTGAATGGAAGATCTGAAACACATAGTTTTCCTGATGATCGGCATTCTGATCGCCTTCACGGTCGTGATGACGATGGTCGCCTACACGGTTCTGGCTGAGCGCCGAATTCTCGGTTTCATCCAGGGCCGGCTGGGGCCTAATCGCGTCGGGCCGGGCGGGGCTCTGCAGCCATTCGCAGACCTGCTGAAATTCATCTTGAAGGAAGACATCGTTCCCGATAAATCGACGCGCTTCGTTTTTTTCCTGGCGCCGGTAATCGCCACGACCGCAGCGCTGATGACGATCGTGGTCTATCCTTTTGGTCCGGAAATTCACCTGCCCTTCGTTAACAAATCTGTCCAGCTGGTGATTGCGCGCTTCGACGTCGCTTTGCTCTACGTACTCAGCATTACTTCAGTCGGAGTCTATGGATTGGCGCTCGCCGGCTGGTCTTCAAACAACAAGTACAGTTTGATGGGCGGCTTGCGCTCTTCGGCGCAGATGATTTCATACGAGCTGGCGCTCGGACTTGGGCTGATCGGAGTAATCCTGCAATCAGGTACGCTTGATCTCTACAGCATCGTCGAACAGCAGGCAGGCTACCTGGGAATTTCAGGCTGGAATCTTTTTTGGGTCCAGCCACTCGGTTTTTTCATTTACATGATTGCCGCAATCGCCGAAACGAACCGCGTGCCTTTTGATTTGCCTGAGGCCGAGACCGAGTTGGTCGCCGGGTTCCACACTGAATATAGCGCGATGAAGTTTGCGCTCTTCTTCCTGGCCGAATACGTCAACATGTTCACCGTTTCAATGCTGGCGACGACGCTGTTCCTCGGCGGCTGGAATGGACCATTTGTGCATCAACTGCCGTGGCTGGGTGTTTTCTACTTCCTCGGCAAAGTCGTGATGTTTCTTTTTTTCTACATCTGGTTGCGGGGCACGCTGCCGCGCTTCCGGTTCGATCAATTGATGGACTTCGGCTGGAAGTTTTTGGTGCCCACCGCGATTATCAACATCGTCTTAACAGCGACGGTGCAATGGTCGGGCGCGTTTGATTACGTCGGCAAGTTTTTGAAAACCCAGACTGGCTGGGGAGGATGATTCCTCTGTGCCTCTTGCGATCACAGAGACACCGAGAAACAAAGAATGGTTGCTCTACTTTTCATCTTGTTTGCAGGTTTGGCCGTAGGGTGTGCGATCTCTCTGGTCGCGCAACGCAATCCTCTGTACAGCGCGATTTCGCTGATCGGCGTTTTCATCTCACTGGCTTGCCTGTACGTCACGCTGGCCGCGCCGTTCATCGCGGCAGTGCAAGTGATCGTCTACGCGGGCGCGATCATGGTCCTGGTCGTTTTTGTGATCATGCTGCTTAATGTTGAGGAGGAAGAGCGAAAGCCGCTGCGTCTGCGATTCCTGGTTCCGATCGGAATCGGTTTGGCTGCGGTTCTTTTTGCGGAGACGGCTTTCATCATTTTCTTTGTGCAGGCAGCGCCGGGAACGCCTGTGCGCAACGTTTCAGACGTGGGCCTGACGTCTTCGATCGGCTCAGGACTGTTTACGACTTACCTTTTGCCGTTCGAAGTAACTTCGATCCTGTTGTTGATGGCCGTCGTGGGAGCGATGACCCTGGCGCGTCGTGGCGGTTTATTACCCGCCACCGCCGGAGTTGTCCCGGGCGACCAGGTTTTCTCGAAGGAGCTTTTGGACCGAAGCCAAACAGGTGATCTCAGCGCGGTGGCCACGCACTCGACGGACGAGGCAGCGAGATTGCTGGGCGTTGTTGAGCGTCATGGTTCATCCGACGATGAATGAGTAAAAGGAGCTTTGTGCTTTGTATTTTGATTTGTAGTTAAAGAAGTTTCGGTATCAACGCGGCCAAAGCACAAGGTACAAAGCACCGAGTACAAACTTTTTATGGTTCCACAACTTTCATGGTATCTGGCGCTCTCGGCGGTGCTGTTCACGATCGGGGTCGTGGGCGTCATCCTCAAGCGCAACGTCATCTCGATGTTCATGTGCATTGAGCTGATGCTGAACGCGGTGAATCTGACGTTCGTCGCGTTTTCGAGTTTCTTCCGCGACGTACAAGGGCAGTTGTTTGTCTTTATCGTGATGACCGTAGCAGCGGCGGAAGCTGCGGTGGGTTTGGGAATCATCATTTCGATCTTTCGAACTCGCGAGTCGCTGGATGTCGACGATGCGAGCACTCTAAAACTATGAACTCGCGGCTGTGCGACAAGATACGTGCAGGAAAACAATCTTCTTAGCCTAATCATCTTCGCTCCGCTGGCGGGCGCAACCATCAATTGGTTTGTCGGCCGTCGGGTGCGAAACGAACGGTTCATCGGACTGATCGCCTGCGCTTCGGTCGGCATCTCGGCCATTCTCGCTTTCTATTTTGCTTTCAAACCGGAAGGGGCGCTGCGCGCGGCCCAGCCAGTCATGGATCATCTCTGGACCTGGATCCAGGTTGGGATTTTCCGCGCAGACTTTGGTCTGGCGATGGATCGGCTCAGCGGCATCTACGCCCTGTTTATTACCTTCGTCGGGCTTCTGATTCACGTCTTCGCGACCGGCTACATGCACGGCGATGACGGCTACTATCGTTTCTTCGCGTATCTCAATTTGTTCATGTTCGCGATGCTGACGCTGATCCTCGCGGACAATTTCCTTCTGATGTTCGTCGGTTGGGAAGGCGTCGGCCTTTGTTCCTATCTGCTGATTGGTTACTACATCGACAAGGAAGAGGCCGCGCCGGCCGCGAAGAAAGCCTTCATCGCCAATCGAGTCGGCGACTGGGGATTCGTGCTGGGCATTTTTCTGCTCTTCTGGTTGACCTCACACGCGGGCGCGCCGTCGATCAGTTTCTTTGATAAGCCGGCCCAGGATGTCGTCAGCGCACTGCACACAATTGGAGCGATGAAGCCGGAAACTTTCGCCCTCTCCGCGCTTTGGGCCGGCGGTATAACGTCGGTCGCGATCCTTTTGTTCATCGGCGCCACCGGTAAGAGCGCGCAGATTCCTTTGTTCGTTTGGTTGCCGGATGCGATGGCTGGCCCAACTCCAGTCTCGGCTTTGATTCATGCGGCAACGATGGTCACGGCGGGTGTCTATATGGTGGTGCGTTGTTCGGCGATCTTTACCAACGCGCCAATGGCCATGTTCATTGTCGCGATCATCGGCGCGGCCACGGCTTTGTTCGCCGCCACGATCGGCCTCGCGCAAAACGATATCAAGAAGGTGCTGGCCTACTCGACCATTTCGCAATTGGGCTACATGTTCCTGGCGTGCGGCGTCGGCGCATTTGTCGCCGCGATTTTCCACGTGATGACGCATGCGTTCTTCAAAGCGCAACTCTTCCTGGGTTCGGGCTCAGTCATCCACGGCATGCATCACGAGCAGGACATGCGCCGCATGGGCAACCTGCGCAAGTACATGCCGATTACCTGGCTGACCATGTGCGCGGGTTGGTTGGCGATTTGCGGTGTGCCCATCTGGGCCGGTTTCTTTTCCAAGGATGAAATTCTGTGGAAGGTTTGGAGCGCTAACTCTGCCGGCATGCCGCCCGGAGCTGCGAAAGCCCTCTGGTTCGTCGGCGCAGTGACCGCTCTGCTGACCGCAGTTTACATGACGCGCCTGATGGTCATGACCTTCTGGGGAAAAGAGCGTTTTGGCGCCGGCCACGCCGACGAACCTCATCATCGGGCCGAACACGATGGACATAGCCCCGAAGCAACCGCTTCGCACGATCCGCACACCCCGCATGAGTCGCCGTTGTCGATGACCATTCCCTTGATCGTGCTGGCAGTACTCTCGACGGTAGGCGGTCTGGTTGGCGTGCCTTATGCATTGAGCTCGTTAACCGGTGGCCATCCTGAAAATTACTTTGAAGAGGTTTTGTCGCCGGCTGTTAGTCATGTTCGCTCCACCGGGGCCGGCGAGAATGGCGAGGCGGAAGTTCATTTCCTGTCGCCGAAACCCGAGCCGGTTGACGGCAAGCCTGCTTTGAAGCCGGCTTCCGAGCCCGTCGAAGCTCACGATCCGCACGAAATTACTCAGGAGCGTCTGCTGGCCCTGATTTCGGTGATGATTGCGCTGAGCGGGATAGCCATCGGCTGGTTCATGTTCCAGCGTCAGCCGCTGATGCAAATGCCGCGACTGATCGAGAACAAGTATTACGTTGATGAGGTTTACGACGCCACAATCATCAACCCAATTCTCGTCACGTCTCGTGAAGGCCTTTGGAAGATCTTCGACATCGGGGTGATCGACGGAATCATTCATACGATCGGCGGCGCGGTCGTACGGTTCGGCCGGATTATTCGATACATGCAAATCGGATTCGTGCGTGGCTATGCGGCGATCATTCTGGCGGGCGCTTTGATAATCATTGGTTACTTTGCGTACGCCGGCGCAAACGTTTTGAGGGTTTTGGTGAAGTAAATTGGAGTGCGCCGGCAGAGCGAAGCGGCGACGGCGCTTTCAATTTCCGGTTCAGCTGCCGCGAAGTATGGCTACGATCCAAAGCGCCGTCGCCGCTTCGCTCTGCCGGCGCACTCCAAAATAGAGATGCAGAATCATCTGCTTACAATTCTAATTCTTCTGCCCGTGGTGGGCGCGGCGACTGCGGTTGTTTACAGTCTGACGCCTGGCGCCCGGGAATCGCATCACCGTTGGATCGCGCTGGGCTTTACTACGCTGTCGTTTCTTATCTCGCTGCTGCTGATCAGCGGGAGCGGCGCTGCGCTTGGCTCATTCCGTTTCGAAGAAAACGTTTCCTGGATTGCGGCAATTGGCGCTCGTTATCACCTGGGTGTGGATGGTATCAGCCTTTGGCTGGTCGTCTTGACGACGCTGCTGATGCCGATCGCCGTGCTCTCGAGTTGGACGGCGATTACCAAGCGCCAGATGATTTATTACGCGCTCATGCTTCTGCTCGAGTCCGCGATGATTGGCGTCTTTGTCTCGCTCGACCTGCTGCTATTTTATCTGTTCTTTGAAGCGTCGCTGGTGCCGATGTTTTTCCTGATTGGGATTTGGGGTGGCGAGCGACGGATTTATGCCGCGGTAAAGTTTTTCATCTACACCGCGGTTGGTTCCCTTTTGATGCTGGTCGGCATCATCGCGATATATTTCATTCATCAGCAGGCCACCGGAATAGGCACGTTCGATTACGCCGTGCTGATGGAATCGCTGCGAAGCCGCTTGATGGTGATCGCACCCCGCACGGAACTGTTTTTGTTCCTGGCGTTCGCTTTTGCTTTTTGCATCAAGGTGCCGCTGTGGCCGTTTCATACCTGGCTGCCCGATGCGCACACTGAAGCTCCAACCGCAGGCTCGGTAATTCTGGCCGGGGTTCTGCTGAAGATGGGAACCTACGGACTGCTGCGCTTCAACTTTGGATTATTTCCAAACGCCTCCCGGCAGATGGCGCCGTTGGTAATCACTCTGGCGGTAATCGGAATTATTTACGGCGCACTGGTGGCGATGGTCCAGCCTGATGTGAAGCGACTCGTCGCCTATTCGTCGGTGAGCCACATGGGGTTCGTCGTGCTGGGCCTGTTTTCTTTTACCGAACAGGGCATGCAAGGCGCGCTCTACCAAATGCTGAATCACGGCGTTTCAACCGGCGCCCTGTTTCTGTTTGTCGGCATGATTTACGAGCGCCGGCACACGCGGATGATTTCCGATTTTGGCGGCCTGGCGCGACCCATGCCATGGTTCTCTACCCTGTTTGTGATCGCGTCGCTGTCGTCTATTGGATTGCCTTTTCTCAACGGCTTCGTCGGCGAGTTTCTGATCATGCTCGGAGCCTGGACCTCTGCGGCGGTGAGCCACGCTTGGATCGTCACTATGTTGGCGGGCACCGGAGTAATTTGGGCAGCCGTTTACATGCTTTGGATGCTGCAACGCGTTGTCTTTGGCACCAGGACCAGCGAAGTGAACGCGAAATTGTCTGATCTCAATGCCCGTGAAATCGGTCTGATGTTGCCGCTGCTCGCGCTGATGCTGTTCATGGGTGTTTACCCACAGCCTTTTTTGAGCCGGTCGCGAGCAAGCATTGAAGCGGCGCGTCAGACAGTGACCGGGCCGAGTGTGGGTTCTGCAAACGTCGCAGTGGAATCAAGTAACGGAGTTCCTGCAAAAAAATGACACGAGCTGTTCCGAAAACTTTTCTGGCGGCCATCATCCTGCTCGCGATTTTCGGCGTCGCCGCCGCTCAGACGAAAGAGCTCCCCAAAGATCCTTTGCTGAAGCTGCAGGGACTGGACGGAAAGGTTTACGACTTGTCTGAAATGCGCGGCAGCGTGGTCCTGGTGTCCTTCGGGGCGACGTGGTGCGCACCGTGCAGCACGGAACTGCGCGCGCTCGAAGAGCTTCTGGGCGAGTATCGCGAGAAGCCCGTGAAATTTTTCTGGGTCAGCATCGAACGGTCGGAGGAAATTACTAACGGAGCGCTGCGACGTTATGCGAAGGAACGCAAGTTAAGCTTTCCCGTGCTCCGCGATACGGCGAAGATGGTGTTTTTGCAGTTCACTCCGCGCGTGCGTCTGCCGATGATTTTGATGTTGGGCAAGGACGGAAAGGTAGACGCGCCGGTTCAATTCGGAATGCGCGCGCCGTTGGATGCTTACAAAGACGACATGCGCGCCCGTCTGAATAAGTTGCTGACCACGCCAGTCGAAGGAGATCGGTAAATCGTGGCACAGACTTCGGTCTGTGATTGCCTTCCCGTTCACCGAATCTGAAGATTGAATCACAGACTAGAGTCTGTGCCACTGTGAAATCGATATGTTTTTGTTTCAAGCCACCAATCCTGACGTCAATCTGTCGCTGATCGCGCCGGAGTTGATTGTCAGCATCGCCGGCGTGGTGATCATGATGGTCGACGCGTTTTCGCGTCGCAACCAGCGCTGGGTCACCGGATCGCTTTCGTTGATTTCATTAGCTGCCGCTGGAGTCGCGGCCGTCTGGCTTTGGACCAGCTGGCCGGCCCAGCACACCGCGTTCAACGGAATGATTGTGCTCGACGAATTGCGTTTGAGCTTCACTCTGATATTTCTTCTCGTCGCTTTTCTCACCATTCTGATTTCGAGCGTTTGGATCGAAACCGAAAACTTGCCCGCCGGTGAATTTCATTCGCTGCTGCTGTTTGCCACCAGCGGCATGATGCTGATGGCTTCGGCGGGCGATCTGGTAATTGTCTTTCTCGGACTCGAAATACTTTCGATTGCGACTTATGTGCTGGCTGGATTTCGGCGCACCGACACGCGTTCGAATGAAGCGTCGCTGAAATATTTCATCCTTGGCTCGTTTGCTTCGGCGTTCCTGCTCTATGGAATAGCTTTAGTGTACGGCGGCACGGCCACCGGCCCGGACTCGCCGGGAACGACCAACATCGCGTTGATCGCGGCGCGCGCCAGTCAATCGCTCTACCCGCCTCTGTTACTGGCGGGCGCAGCCATGATGCTGGTGGGTTTTGGTTTCAAGATCGCCACCGCGCCTTTTCACGTCTGGACGCCGGATGTTTACGAGGGCGCGCCGACGCCGGTTACTGCGTTCATGGCCGCCGGACCAAAGGCCGCGGGCTTCGCTTCATTTCTGCGCGTGTTCGTCTTTGGCTTTCCTATCGCGACCGCCGTCGTGAGCACAGGTGGCTACGCTCATCAGGCCTGGCTCGGCGCGCTGGCAATCATGGCAGTGCTGACGATGACCGTTGGCAACGTCGTCGCGATCGTCCAGAACAATGTGAAGCGAATGCTCGCATACTCTTCGATTGCGCATGCCGGCTACGCGCTCGTGGGATTTGTCGCGGCCGGGGCCGCCACCACGCCGGAAGACAGAAGCGCTGCTTTGTCGGGAGTTGCTTTCTACCTGCTGACCTATGCGTTGATGAACATGGGCGCGTTTGCCGTGGTGACTTTGATCGCGCGACGCGGCGACCAACGGACCAGCGTTGATGACTATAACGGCATCGGCTTCGCTTCGCCGGTCCTTGCCTTTTCGCTCTCGCTATTTCTGCTGAGCCTTCTGGGAATGCCTTTAACTGCGGGGTTCATGGGCAAGATTGTTGTATTCAGCGCCGCCCTGCATCAGGGATACGTCTGGCTAATTGTTATCGGAGTGCTCAATACCGCTATTTCCGCGTATTACTATTTGCGTCTGATCATTGTGATGTTCTTCCGGGAACAGACCTCGCCGTGGGAGGCGCCGCGCATACCAAAGAGCATCGTCGTGGCTCTCTTGATCACAATCCTGGGCGTGTTCTATCTCGGCCTCTTTCCCGGTCGCGTCATCAGCGCCTTCCAGTCAAGACCGTCAATCACCGTCAAAATGCGTTGAGTTCGTTTTAGATGAATCGCACAGAGGAATACGTCTCACGCGTTGAAACAGAGATGGGGTCATCGTGGCTTCCGCACATTTATCGTGAACGAATTCTGAAGATGCGAACGAGGGCTTACAAGTTTCCAGCGCTGTCGAAGCGAGCCACGCCTGAAGTCCATCATACGTTGCTGGGAATTGAGTTGAAGGTGGGCCGGCATCGGATGCTCTGTCCTGATCTTGCGACCGCGCGGTATCTCGCAGTTTTCGCGCGCGCTGCGACTGAAGCCGTCGCTGTTCCTTATGACATCACGACCGTCTCGGCGATTGCTGACGAGCTCGAGAGTTCCTGGCATCGGATGTTGCTGCTCGCGGATGAGATCACCAAAGATGCGAATATAGCTTTTCGCACTCGCCTTCGCCGTCAATTAGTTGGTAAAGTAAGCACTGAGATTGCCCTGGCGGGCGCCGGACGCGCCGTGCCGGAATTCAAGCAGAGTACGAAGCAAAGGATCCAGCCACAAAAAGGCACAAAAAGCACAAATGAACAATCGTGAGAATAGTGCATTGTTCAGTGAAAAATCTTTTGTGCATTTTGTTCCTTTTCGGGGCTAACCAACCTAACTAATCGTGGAAATTCAGGAAACCGCCGTTGGCGAATTCTCAGGCTCCGAAGTAGCGGAGCCGATGCCCTTTCCCCTGCAACACAATTTTTGTCGCTACGAATCGATCGAAAAGACGATTGATTCAGCGCGCGTCTTAATCGTCGACAACCTTTTGCGCGATGAAGCCGACCTGTCTGAAGTCGGCGCCAGGGAATTTGGCAAAGATGCCGGCGTCCAGCTAAAGCAGGAGCGACAAATCGCGACACTCGCTCTGCAAAATATCGTCACCAACATCGCGCGACTGGTGAAAGAGCCCCGGACCGAAGTCGCGCACATCAGCGCGGTGGCGCAAGCTGCCGCCGACTTCCAACCCCACGCGATCGTGTTAAGCGGCACCCTGCGCGATTTTGATTACTACCATCCGAAAATACTTTCGGACTTTGCGGATTTCATTCACGTAACCCCAACGCCGGTGCTGGGTATTTGCGGCGGCCACCAGTTGATTGGGCTTAGTTTCGGCGCGCGCGTGGTGACGCTCGACAAGCAGGAACAGGAAAAACGACGCACCAATCGCGTCACTGAATATCAATATCGCTTTGTGCGCATCGTCGAACCCGAAGATCCGATCTTCGCCGGAATCGATAATCCTGAATCGAGAGTCTGGCAGGATTACACGCGCGAGGGTCGCATCCTTCGTGTCTGGCAGAATCATGGACTCCAACTCGACGGTGTCCCGGCTGGGTTCAAGTTACTCGCGCGTTCTTACCTTTGCCGCAATCAGATGATGGTCAAGCAGTCGGACAACCAACTGATTTATTCCGTCCAATTTCACCTTGAGAAATCCTTCGAGGATTGGTATAGCAATCGCACGCGTTGGGAACATCCAAACGAATCAAGAGATGGCCGGCTGCTCTTCGAAAACTTCCTGCGGCTCGCCCTCGCGCACTAATACGCTCTAACATTCTCAAGCAGTCGAACAGAAAGAAGAAAACTATGAGTCAGATTAGTTAGAATTAAAGAAGAGCCTCCCACACCAACAAACAAAGTCTGGCGGCGCCTTTGTCACTGGCCGCGCGTGATAGATTCCTGAAGTAAAACCAACAACGCCCGCAAAGCCAATAACGTTGTGGTAACGACCCTCATCAAGTAATCTCTTCGCGAGGTTACCTAATGAAACAAAAAATTACGCTCGCGATCATCGCAGGCATCGCATTGACTGCCGGGGCCTGGACGTATGGCAGGTCGGCGCCTGCAGCGCAGAAGTGGGAATACCTATTCCAAACAGGTTGTTCTCAACCGCAAGCAAACGGCCTCGGCGCAGCAGGTTGGGAATTGGTCGCTGTAGATCCGGCGAGTAGCTATAAACAGTGCATTTACAAGCGGCCGAGGGAATAACGAGTAGGCCATCCGAACGAACGCCAGGGACGATCGGTCGCCTTTCGAAAACTTCCGGCGGCTCGCATTGAAACACTCACCGACCTGACGGTAATGGTCCTATTCCGATTTCCGATTGCGCCAAGTATGTTAATGCCCTTTCAAAGGCGACGACACACTTGAGTCCGCGCGGGCTCCCCTCGAACTTCGATGCGACTGCGGCAATGGCTCTGCCACTCTGATGCGCGGCAAGTCTGCGACTTGCCGGCGGCGAACCCTTTCTTCTTTCATCGGGTCTTCGACCCGCCACGGTCAAAGACCGGTGAGACTAAGTGGGCCACGTATCGGCAAGTCCGAGACTTGCCGCGCATCAGAGTGGCAGAGCCATTGGCAAATTGAGTCAAGTATCTTAATGCCCTTGAAAGACCGTTAACTTCGTAAGGCGCTACGTGGCGGAGTCTCAGAGATGGCTTCGCTTTTCGCCGACAACTCTTTGGACAGACCTCCATTGAACTCGAAGCGCAAACAAGTCGTATCATGATCGCTTACGCAGTCCGATTTGATGTCAAAGCACCTTCCCAAACTCGCGCCTCTCACCAACGAAAGCCTCGCTGCTGCGGCTAAACTTCTCGCGGCCCGCGATCGCCATCTCGCCGGCATCTATCAAGTTCACGGCGCGCCACCGATGTGGGCCAGGCGCCCCGGTTTCCAAACAATGCTTCGAATCGTTCTCGAACAACAAGTATCTCTGATCTCAGCGCGCTCAATGTTCAACCGGCTAAGGTCGAACATCGACAGTTTCACCGCAGAAGGATTTATCGAATTTGGCGAACAGAATCTTCGCTCGCTCGGCGTCACCAGGCAGAAAGCGCACTACTGCGTTCAAGTCGCTCACGCTTTCACGAATGGCGATTTGAAACAGATTGCCCGACTGTCCGACGATGAAGCCCACGCGGAGTTGCTGAGAATCAAAGGCGTTGGGCCATGGACCGCAAACATATACCTTTTGATGGCCCTGAGGCGGCCGGACATTTGGCCTGACGGCGACATCGCTCTCGCCTCTGCGGCCGGCCGGCTGCGAAAAATGAAGACCCGGCCTTCGTTTGTCGAACTGGCGCGAATCGCGGAGCGCTGGCGGCCCTACCGGTCTGTCGCGGCAAGAATGCTTTGGCAGTTTTACCTCGCGGAACAAAATCGCCTGTAAGCAATCTAATCAGCGTTTGACGGTCCGTATGCACCGTACTTCGGCGGTTACTGGATGAGAATAAATTATCCAAATACCTTCGACGCCATCCGGGGCCGATCTCAAAATCTGATTTCAACTCAGCAACAGGAAGAGATTGCGCGGAAGTGGAGCCAGCGACAGCCTACGCTTGAGAGAACGACACTCGGAGGAGGCATCGGCTTTCACGGCTGGAACAAGGAGTGGAACAACTCAGGAGCACGGCGCCTGTCCTGGGGATGCATCGTGATGCCCGGTTATGCTCACACGCCTGCCGCAGGTTGGACAACCTGCGGTACATTTGACTGACTTTTCCAAACGAAGACTCTGCGATAGAGTCATCCGTCCAATGCCTATTCGATCAATCGTTTTCCTACTGTTGATGGTCGGAAGCGTGATGCCTTCGCAATCGCCGACTACTGAAACAGAAAGTAAGTCTTGTCGTCAGCATCCACAGATCGTCGGCAAATGCTTTACAGTCCACGGCCGGTTGTCGGTCTATAACGGCGCCCCGGCGATGCGCATCTGGAAGGTTGGCACCAGGCGCATGCTCGGCATCTCTGAGCAACGCTTTGCCGTCGAGGGTTATCGCAACGTGCCGGAGACGATTCAGAATCAACTGAATCAGGACGTGGAGATCTTTGGTGATTTTCTCGTCTGCCCGTTCACTCGTCCGAAGGCAGGTGAAATGCAGATGGTTTGTGTTGAGCAGGGAAAGAATTTGAAGGTACAGAAGCGTTAGCCCTGACCTGCCGAACAAGTAAATCGTAAGACGTTCGATCTCGCCGAATTGGCTTCTCGGATGCCTCCCGACTATCAAGCGAATGAAGAAGGTTTTGGCGATCCGGTAGGGAAGGAAGAATGGTAGAAGCCTGCTTATGTCCCCGAAAAAGGCGACTTCATCACGCTTTCTTTCGACCCCAGGTTGGTCATGAGCAGAAAGGCCGACGACCCGCGCTAATAATCAGAAATCATCTTTTCAATCAAGCTACCAGATTGGCAATCGCCTGTCCGGTCACGAATACAGATCGAAGAATTCCTTTTCATTTACCTGTCCCGACTACATCTTCGTTGACGGGTTTTGTGATGGTCGAGCAAGTGAAGTCGATTGACTATCGCGCCCGCAGCGCCAGATTCATCGAGAAGGCCGCGACGGATTTTCTTGATGATGTGATTGCGTTGGTTGATGTTTGTATTAAGTAGTGCCGCGCCAATCTGCCTACTTCGAAATCGTGGACGGCGCCACCGACGCCTGGCCGACAGCGAGGCTAACATCCTGCGGAACGTTTTCTGCGGTCAATTCGATTAACCGATCGACGACCGCGTTTAAGTCGTTAGTTTCATTGAAAACACGAAGCTGTTCGTCTGCCGAGGTGCGCCGCTCGAGAATCGTGTGGATGTGTTCGACCTCTTTGCGCGATCCCAGATTGTCGAGCACGGGATCAACAAAATCCAAAAGCTCGCGCACCAGATCTCGCGTCGGCACTTCTTTGTTCTTGCCAAAATCGATCATCATGCCGTCGAGGCCCCAACGCACCGCCCGCCACTTGTTCTCCTGAATCAGCATGCGCCGATACAGGCGAAAGCCCAGATTCTTCTCAATCAATTCGGTAAGTCTGGCGACGATTGCCTGAAACAAAGCGGCAATCGCGACCGTGTCGTCGACCCGCGTTGGGATATCGCAAATGCGAAACTCCAGCGTGGGAAAGAACGCGTGCGGGCGCAAATCCCACCAAATTTTCTTGCCGTCGTTAATGCAGTTCGTTTTAACCAGCAAGTCGATGTATCTCTGGAATCCGCTGTACGAGTCGAAGTGATCGGGAATGTCTGTGCGCGGAAACTTCTTGAAGACTTCAGTGCGGTATGACTTGAGCCCGGTATTCTGGCCCATCCAAAACGGCGATGAAGTTGACAGCGCCAGCACGTGCGGCAGAAAGTATCGCGCGGCGTTCATAATGTGAATCCGGCGCTCTGGATCCGCAACTCCAACATGCACATGCAGCCCAAAGATCAAGAGCGAACGAGCCACGTTTTGCAGCTCCTCGACCAGCAGCTCGTATCTTTCGTCATCGAAAATCTTCTGATCCTGCCAGCGCGAAATCGGATGCGTCGAGGCCGCGATTATCACCAGGCCGCTCTTGGCCGCCAGGCCCGAAATGATGCCGCGCAAACGCGTGATGTCCGCGCGAGCTTCCTGAATGTTTTTGCAGACGCCAGTGCCCACCTCGATCATCGACTGAATCATCTCGGGCTTGATCTGCTCGCCGAGAATCATCTTGCCTTCTTCCAGGAATTCGGAGACGTGCGACCGCAGCTCGCGCGTTTGCGGATCCACAATCTGGAATTCTTCCTCGATGCCTAAGGTGAATTGATCAAACATTATCTTTTCCAAGTGGCACAGACTTTAGTCTGTGGGTTTTCCGAAACGTCACAGACTAAAGTCGGTGCCGCTACTGCTCCGGTTTTTGAACCTGATCAAATAACTTTTTGAGCGGATTCACTCACTCAACAAACTCTTTCATCATTTGCCAGTCGGGTCTGAACTTGCGCCATCTTTCGTGAAGCAGGTGTTTCGATGTCGTCAAAAATGAACCCATTGGGCCGTACAAATCAAGGTGCACATGCCACTCTCGTTCAGTCTCCGGCCGATCGATGTAGAGAAAATGCAGAGACGCGTGGCGTCGATTACGTTCCAGAAAGCCACCGCTGTTGTCGCGATGCCGGGCGAAACGCCGCGTAAAATCTCTGCGCGCCCTCAACTCCGACTCAAGATCTGTGAGTGCGCTGAAGTACAGGCCAACGCCGCCCACACCATACACGTTTACGATTCGGCCAACTGCATTCCAAAGATCTTTCTGCCACAACCTGCTCGCAATCAGTAATAATGCTGCGCGCTTGTCCCGTGGCAAAGCCTCGTAAACCTGCTGGTCGGTTCCCCAACCATACATGCCTTCGAGCTTTCCGCGAAACTCCGCCGGCATGGACGAGGGGTCTTCCAACTCCTCTTCAAACCGAAAGAGGCTCATGGCTCGGGCAATTCCCGCTCCATTATTTCTCGCGCATCGTCGGGTAGTCGATGAAACCTGACGCCCACGCCGTGACCCGGATTGCTGTAGACTACATCAGCCTTGATGACCACGTGACCGCCACCCAGGGGGATTCGTAAAGCCAAAGTTTCACCAACCGGAATCTCCGTCTGGGTATTCATGTAAAGGCCTCCCAGACTGATATCTTTGGTGCTCGCGACGCCCGTGGCGTCACCGCCATCAAAACTAACATCCACCAACAACCGTGAACGATCATAATGACGACGTTCATCTGTTGAATGGTTTTCAGCCGGGTCCTCTTCAATCATTCGCTTTTTCCGTAGCAAGCTCGCTCGTCGCAGTTTGTCTTAACCGCGACTGTCGCGCATCAAAGTTCGGCAGGCGTCGAAACGCAGCGATAATAACCGATCCTTGCAGACAGCGAAAACTAAATCGTGCGGCTATCCGGCATGAATACTGGCCGAACCCCCGACAGCGGCGCAGTTGGATGGGGCACGCGCATCTTGCGCGTGATTCAGCGGCGCGACGCTCATGCCACCTCGCCAAATTGCACCACTACCTGACCCCGGTTAGTGTCCCAAGTTGCTGTTCTCTCCTTGTCTATGTGTGACCTCCGTGCCTCTCTGGTGAAAATGGCTCAGGAAAACTTCACCACACAAGCATGGAGATTTCACTGAGGCACAGAGAAAAGCGAAATTCGGACACCACCCGAACCCCATCCTGAATTGACACTAAAATCGTGCGCAGGCTACTATCCGGTTCTCGCATTTAAATCCAGGGCTCTCGGATTCTTAAATATTTTATCCTTTATGGGTTTCGCTACTACTGCAATTCACGCTGGACAAGAACCGGATTCTGCCGCCGGCGCAGTCAGCATTCCGATTTATCAGACTTCAACTTACGCGCAGGAAGGTCTGGGGAAACACAAAGGTTTTGAATACGCTCGCACGGGTAACCCGACGCGCCTGGCGCTCGAGCGCAATCTGGCCGCCCTGGAAGGCGCCAAGTTCGGATATGCTTTCGCTTCCGGAATGGCCGCGATCGACGCCACCCTGCGTTTGGTAAAGGCCGGAGACCACGTAATCGTTTCGGACAACACCTATGGCGGCACCAACCGGCTATTCAAGCGGGTTTTGGCTAACTATGGAATTGAGTTTGAGTTTGTCGACACATCCGACGTGACCAACGTTGAGTCCGCGATTAAGGACAACACGCGCATGGTCTTTGTCGAGACGCCCACCAACCCGGTGATGATCGTTACCGACTTGAAAGCCGTCTCAGACGTGGCTCACGCCGCCGGCGCCCGCGTCGTGTGCGACAACACTTTTATGTCGCCTTACCTGCAGAGGCCTTTGGAATTCGGCGTCGACATCGTTGTTCATTCGACGACGAAATTTCTAAACGGCCATTCCGACGGGATTGGCGGTGCGGTGGTCCTGAATAATGAAGACGACGCAAACTGGATTGCTTTCATTCAAAATAGTGCGGGTGCGATTCTCTCGCCGTTCGATTCGTGGCTGGTAATGCGCGGCACTAAGACCTTGGCCCTGCGAATGGAGCAACACGACAAGTCTGGTCGCGCGGTGGCGGCGTTTCTCGAAGATCATCCGAAGGTCCAGAAAATTTATTACCCGGGTTCGAAATCGCACAAGCAGCACGATTTAGCCAGGCGGCAGCAGAAGGGTTTCGGCAGCATGGTTTCATTCGAAGTCGGTTCGCTTGAAGCTGCGCGCACTGTTCTGGAATCAGTGAAACTTTGTACTTTGGCGGAGAGTCTCGGGGGCGTCGAGACTCTTGTGTGCCACCCAGCGACGATGACGCACGCGTCGGTGGCGCCGGAAGTTCGTGAACGGCTCGGCATCACGGATGGCCTGGTGCGCATTTCGGTTGGAATTGAAGACACCGACGATATTATCGCTGACATCGATCAAGCTCTCAGTAGAGTCGGCAAATAAGCTATGCAAAATCTTGACATCATCATTCGGACGCAATTTACTATTGCCTAAACCATGCTGGTTGAACTTCACGCGAAGACTGACGTAGGCCGGGTTCGCCGCGGCAACGAAGACAATTTTCTGCTGCTCGACCTGGCCACCGCACGCACCTGGACTGGTTCTGACGGACCTGAGAACCCGGAAGATCTTCGCCGATTCGACATTGGCGATAAAGGCCTGGTGATGGTCGTCTCAGACGGAATGGGCGGCGCGCTGGCCGGCGACGTAGCCAGCCGCATGGCCATCGAAGCAGTCCGCGATGTGCTGACGGGAAATAACGCGAATGGCCCGGAATGCGGGCCGGACGATTCGCTCGTCGACTGCCTCAAACACGCCACCATGCAGGCCAATCGGAACATTCATTACAAGAGTCTGGAAGACAGTCGTTGCAGCGGCATGGGTGCGACCCTTACTGGCGCGGCAGTGAAAGATGACAAGCTTGACCTGATTCAGGTTGGCGACAGTCGCGCCTATGTCATGCGCGGCACACAGATTCGTCTGGCGACGAAGGATCAATCGTTGGTGCAGCAACTCGTCGACGTTGGGCAAATCAGCGAAGCTGAGGCCGAGACGCACATGTTTCGGAACGTGATTCTTCAGGCGCTCGGCGCCCAGAATGAATTGACGCCCGCGACGGCCCGCATTCAACTTCGTCAGGGCGACATGTTGCTCTTATGCAGCGATGGGTTATCGGGCAAGCTGCGCAACGAAGAGATTCGGGAAATCGTGGCCGGGGCCGCGGACTTGGGCGCCGCTTGCACTGCGCTGGTTGCCGAAGCAAACAATCGTGGCGGCGAAGACAACATCACGGTTGTGCTGGCGCGCTTCACCGGTGAAGAGTTGCGCGATCCGAATGACGATCGAATTACCGTTGAGTTACCACCGCTGGAAGAAGACCGGACGCTCGATGAGACGGAAGTCGATACGCAACACCCGTAGTTATTCCTTCAATTCCTTTCCCCGCCAATCAGGCGAGGCATCAACTCGCTTTACATAAATCGACGCGCCCTGGACTCTGGTGACTTCGACGCGGTCGCCTGCTTCCAAAGGTTCTTCGCCATCGGCAGGGTACGCTGTCCAGGTTGATCCAAAGACCTTGACCGCGCCTTCGTTCAGCGCGCCGCGGCTCGATGAGACGACGGTGCCGACCTTTCCGGGCAAGGAATCGACTCCCGATTTCAAATCTCCGCCACTCATCTCTCGCGAAAAATAATTCACAAAGATCGTGCGCGAAGCCACGGTCAGACCAATTGAGACAACTGCGAAAATCAGGAATTGGAGGATGATGCTGTGTACACCGAGCAAGCCCGCCAGTCCGGCCGCCAATGCGCCAATGCCAAACCAAAGCAGCACAAAGCCGGTGGTGAAGATTTCAGCGATAATCAGCACCGCGCCGAGAATCGCCCAGAAAATCCAAAGGTAGCTTTCCATAATTACCAACGTCTCAGAACCGGGAGCGATAGCGACCGGATCAGTGCGCATCCTCAAAATGAATCAAAGCGACTTGCTGTGAATGATCGGGTCACATGATCCGGTCGCTATCGCTCCCGGTTCTGACACTCACTTCCAAAGATTCTTCAATACAAACCAGATATTTGCCGGGCGCTCCGCGAGCCGCCGCATGAAGTAAGGATACCAGTGTTTTCCATAAGGAACATAGACTCGCATTCTGTAACCATCGCGGGCCAACTGTTCCTGCAAGTCACGGCGAATCCCGTAGAGCATCTGAAACTCAAAGGCGTCCTTGCCGATGCTTTCGCGTTGAGCAAAGTCGATCGTCGCATCGATCATTTTCGGATCGTGAGTCGCAATTCCGTGGTACACGCCACTGGCAAGCAGCATCTGCATCACCCGAACATAATTATCATCGACGTCTTTCTTCTCGGGATACGCGACTTCCGGCGGTTCGTTGTAAGCGCCTTTGCACAAACGAATGCGCGCCGGAATCTTGAGCAAGGCGGCGACGTCTTCCTTTGTTCGATATAGGTAGGATTGGACCACGATCCCCACGTCGTTCAGCTCGAATTCTGATCGCAAACGCTTAAAAACGTCGAGCGTCACCTGGGTCACGTTCGATCCTTCCATATCAATCCGCACAAAATTGCCACGCCGTTTAGCGTCTTCCACGATGCGGCGGGCATTGCCATACGCGAGTTCGGGATCGATTTCCAGGCCGAATTGCGTCAACTTAATCGACACGTTGGACTTGATGCCGGTGTCGTCGATGCGGGCCAGCACATTCAGGTATTCAGCTACTTCACCCTCAGTCGCCTTAGCGTCGGTAACGCCTTCATTCAGATGATCGAACGACGCGGTACACCCGCGAGCATTAATTTCGCGAATGGCGGCAATGGCTTCGTCAATTGTTTCGCCGGCGATAAAGCGAGTCGTGAGTTTCTTGAAAAGGCTGAACCTGGCGGCGAATTCCTTGAGCCCTTCCTGGCGAGAGAGGTAGATCAGCGCGCTTCGCGTAAGCATTCTGTTCGGTGGTGAATTGCGTGTGGTATTCTTAGTGAACTTCCAACAAAACTAACGTTTCGACAACGTCACGATTTCATGCGCTGGAAACTGCTCGGTTTAGTATCAGTCATCGGTGCGCTGTTTGGTGTCGCGCTTTGGTCAGCGGTGACCATCGCAGCATTTGGTTCGGCAAGCGCGCTGGCGCGAAATACCTGGGTCTTCCTCGGAAGCCTCGTAATCCCGCTCGCCCTTACTGTCTCCGGGGCCTTGTTTGTTTATCGTCACACCGCGCACCGGCGTAAAACTCAGGCGGCAATCGCAACTCTAATGACTTTACTGCTGACCGCGGCTTTCTATGTTGCCGCTTCAACCTTCACATCCAGACTTCATATTCCGTCGAGTTACGAAGGTCGGCCCGCGCGCTGACTACTATGCATTGGTCCCGGCGTGCTCTTCCCTCGGGCCCAACCCAATCTCTTTCTGCACGGGCTTCAAAGCATCAATCACAAATTGAATGTGCTCATCCAATTCAACCTCTAACTCCTGAACTCCCTGGTAAATATCTTCGCGATTCACCGACCGGGCAAAGGCTTTGTCTTTCAACTTCTTCTTAACGGACTTTACCTCCATGTCGTCGAGACTGCGTGAAGGTCGAACCAGAGCGCAGGCGACCAGAAAGCCGCACAACTCGTCGGTCGCGAATAGCGCTTTGGCCATATCGGTGTCGCGCGGCACGTTGGTGTACGTCGCGTGACCCAGGATCGCCCTGATGATTCGATCGGGATAGCCTCTGCCACAAAGAATGTTCGATCCCGTAAACGGATGCTGATCGGCCGAAGGAAACATTTCGTAATCAAAATCGTGCAGCAAACCAACCAGTCCCCACTCGTCTACGTCCGCGTCGGGCGCGCCGTAGCGTTTCGCACACGCGCGCATAGCCGTCTCAACCGCCAGCGCGTGTTTGCGCAAGCTGTCGCCTTTGGTGTATTCGCACAGCAAATCCCAGGCTTCCTCGCGGTTAGGCATCGTTAACTTCCTGGTTCGTATTTCGGATTGCTTTGAGAAACTATCACGGGCGAACGAGGCGCGACAAGTGGGACGTTAAGGTAGAAGATTGCGGCTAAATGTGGCACGCGCATCTTGCGCGTGGCTCACGGGAGGGTCGCCCCATACACCTTCGCCGAGATGCCGGTGGGTGCAAGCGGTCGGATGATTTAATGGCTTTGCCACTCTGATGCGCGGCAAGTCTATGACTTGCCGAAAAGGGCCTTTATGAGTTGGCGGTCTATGACCACAGGTCGGAGACCCTAATAAGAAAAAGCTTGGCTTTCGGCAAGTCATAGACTTGCCGCGCATCAGAGTGGCTGAGCCATCTAACAGCGGGCTTTCGGTTTCACCGGCCCTGATTCTTTGGGCGATAACCGGGACGGGCGCGAATGGCTATGTCTTTTCGCGAGGTCTTGACTTGAATCTTTCGATACGCCGCACTTTCGTTTTTGTTGGTCGGATAATATCCAAGCAAGTATTGCGTGCGCAGTTCGGCGGCAATGGCGGCGAAGGCTTGCGGCAACGAAGTTACGGTGTCGGCCCGATAGAGTTGGCCACCTGATCGATCGGCAAGTTCTCTCAGGTAGCTGTCCGCCATTAAGTAAAGATTGTCGAGCTGAGCGGTAATGCTGTCATTCTTCGGAGCCGGATTATTAATCGTACCCGGATTGGGATTGCGATTTGGATCGCGATTCGTTCCATCCGGTTGAGGGCGAGTATCCGGGAATGGACCAGTCGGTGAACTCGTCGGCGGAGCCGGTGTGCGTCGCCCAAAAATTATTCCGATGGGATCGACGGGAAGAGGGCTTCGCGGCGGAGCCGGTGTCTGAGTACCCTCATCGCTCGGAAACGTCGTCGGAGTTCCTCCTGAGGTCCGCCCTGGTATCACGCTGCGCGTCGGCAGCCCAACTCCGTTCGTGGCGGCGTCCTGCTGACGCGCCAGCCTTTCAGTTTCAGCACGCGTGTCAAAACGAATGGGATAGACAATCACGCCGGACTCGTCGAGGTTCCGCACAGTGCTTTCAAAGCTGTACTGCTCGCTGTGCCAGTCCATGCCGTCGGTGAAAAGGACGATCGCCTTGCGCTGTTGAATTGGCCGCAAGGAATCCAGCGCCAACTGCACCGCGTCGTACACCCTCGTATTGTCGCCCTGACGGGTCTTCGAAATAGCGTTGCGAAGAATTGTCTTGTCGCTCGTGAAATCGTTCCAATTGTGCAGCTCGCCGTCGAACGAAATAACTTTTACTTTGTCATTCGGTCCAATTTGTTCGAGAAAAGCGATGGCTGCGCGCTGAATCAGTGGCAGCTTTTCTTTGGTGCTGTTACTCGTGTCCAACATCAGCACGACGTAAAAAGGTGCATCTACAGAAGCGAGAAAGGCGATCTCCTGCGCGACCCCATCTTCAGTCAGCTTGAATTCTTCCTTCTTCAGATCGGCGATGTAGCTGCCTGTGCGCGAGCTGGCAATCACCGGAACCGTAACCAGGTTCGTGTCGATCTTCACCGTGTCGACGTCCTGCTCAGACGAAGGTTTGTTGGCCGGCTTTGGCTCTTGCGCTCTGATAACAGCGGAGGATAGGAGACCAACTATCAGCAGGACATGCGTCAGGAATTTCATGATTCGCCTCTTGCGGGTTGACGTTTGTCAGATGCACGAATGAAAGCATTCGTTGTCGTTGGGAAGAGTGTGATCATTCTAAACCTGGTCGCATGCAATACCAACCTCCAAGTGAAGCGCCCTTTGGAACCTCTTGTCCGTCCCGCTGTGCTCGCACTTTGAATCATGGTGGCCCGTTGGCGATGGCTCGGCCACGCTGATGCGCGGCAAGTCTATGACTTGCCGAAACGCTGTTTGTCGATTGTCGTCTATGACCCAGATGCAACAGGTCAGAGACCGGGAGTGAAAGAGGCATGGTCCGGCAAGTCAAAGACTTGCCGCGCATCAGCGTGGCCGAGCCAACCCGTCGCAACTTTGGTGGCTTGATGAACACCAACCTCAACGAGGTTTCGTCTCAACCGGGCGAATCCTGTAAAGTTACGCGAACGCGCAACGACAGTCATGGACACGATCACGTTCAAAGGCCTCACCACCGACGAAGTGCTGGCTCGCGAAAGAGCCGGACAGACGAACGATGCACACGAACAAACCAGCCGTTCGCTGAAAGATATACTGCGGGCGAACATACTTACGCGGTTCAACGCTCTGCTGCTCGCATTGTTCGTCGTTGTGTTAGTTGTCGGATCGCCGGTAGACGGTCTCTTCGCTCTGGTCATCGTCATCAACAGCGCCATTGGAATTTTTCAGGAAGTTCGCGCCAAGCGAACACTTGACCGTCTGGCTATTCTGCATGCTCCGGTGGCGCTGGTCCTGCGCAACGGCGAGTTGCAAACAATTCAAGTCAAACAAGTCGTTCTTGACGACGTAATTAAGCTCCGTATCGGCGATCAGGTTCCGGCCGATGCCGTCGTGTTAAGCAGCGAAGGGCTCGAGATTGACGAATCGTTATTGACGGGCGAAGCCGAATCGATCGTTAAGAACGTCGCCGGCAAGGTTCTCTCAGGTTCAATTGTGGTGGCCGGCGACGGTTATGTTCGAGCCGTGGCGGTTGGAGTCAATGCCTATGCACACTCGATCACCGCGCAGGTGAAACGCTTCAAGATAGCTCGGTCGGAACTGATTTACGGAACCAACAAGCTGCTCACTTACATCAGTTTGATAATCCTGATTGTGGCGCCACTGCTGATTTGGGGGCAGATTGTCCGCAGCGGCAATACCTGGCAGGAAGCAATGGTCCGTTCCATCGCCGCCATCGTCGGAATGGTGCCGGAAGGCTTGGTGCTGTTAACTTCGCTCGCCTTCATGCTGGCAACGCTGGCGCTCGTTCGTCATAAGGTGCTCGTCCAACAACTTCCCGCCGTGGAAGGCCTGGCACGCGTAGATGTGATCTGTCTCGACAAAACCGGAACGCTTACCGAAGGCAAAATAACTCTCGATGAGCTGATAATGCTCGAACCGGATCAAAGCGCGAATGCTGAGCAGATTCTGACCGCGTTCGCGCTCGAACCAAACTCGCCAACTCTGGAAGCCTTGCACGAAGCTTTCACAAATCCGCCTAAGCCCGAGGCCACCTACATAGTTCCCTTTTCTTCCGCGCGTAAGTGGAGCGCGATCAGACTGAATGATGATGAGTACTGGATCATGGGCGCTCCGGAAATGGTCTTGCCGGATGGTCAGCAAGATATTCACCAACAAGTCAACGCGATTGCGAATACCGGAAAGCGGGTTCTGGTTTTACTCGAGAGCACTTCTGCGCCGAGCGTCGAGCAATTACCCAGCGATAGACGGCCGGTCGCTCTAATCGTACTGGTTGAAAAAATTCGCCCTGACGCCAGAGAGACTCTGGCCTTCTTTGGCAAGCAGGGAGTTATTCTGAAAGTGATCTCGGGTGACAGTCCACGGACTGTGGGCGCGATAGCCGCGGCGGTTGGACTCGAAGTTAACGAACCGGTCGATGCCCGTACTCTACCTGATGACATCACGGAGCTGGGCGCAATTCTCGGCAGAGAAAATGTTTTTGGACGCGTCAGTCCCGACCAAAAACGAGCAATGGTTAAAGCGCTCCAGGCAAACGGGCACGTGGTTGCGATGACCGGCGATGGGGTCAATGACGCTCTGGCGCTGAAAGATGCCGACATTGGAATAGCGATGGGCAGCGGGGCTCAGGCGACAAAAGCCATCGCCGAGTTGGTTTTGCTCGACAATAAATTTTCAGAGATGCCGCACGTGCTGGCCGAAGGTCGACGAGTAATAGCGAACATCGAGCGAGTCGCCAACCTGTTCGTAATCAAGAACGTCTACTCGCTTTTCCTGGCGCTTGCCGTCACCGTTGCCGCGCTCCCCTATCCATTTCTGCCGCGGCACCTGAGTGTGCTTTCGGCTTTGACTATTGGCATCCCAGCTTTCTTTCTTTCGCTCGCGCCAAACAATCAGCGATACATTCCCGGTTTTCTGCGACGGGTGTTGAGCTTCGCAGTGCCGACAGGCATTGTGATCGCGATACTGATTTTCTGTAGCTCCCTGATCATCACGTCGCGGGGCGGCTCACCTCAACTGGCAAGCACCGTGGCCTCGAGTGTCGTCATGATCGTTGGCGTCTGGGTTTTATTCTGCCTTGCCCGGCCAATACGACTTTGGAAGGCAATTCTAATTCTGGGAGTCAGCGGAGTCTTCGTGAGTTTCATTGCTCTCCCTTTTACGCGTGCTTTCTTGAACCTGGCCGTAAGCTTCCCCGAACTGCTCTGGGTGCCCGTATTCGGCGCCGTAGGCGTAGCGCTCGTCGAATTCTTATGGCGCCGAGACCAAAGGATGCGAGCTTTAGATCCAAGGACGGTCGCAGGAGAATGATCTTTCGGTACGCGCGCGACCAAAACATGACTACCATCTTGCTTTCTGCAGCCGACGCCGAATCGTCACTACCAAAAGAGCTGGAACGGGTTCGCGTGCGCGTACTTATCTGGCCGGAACTCAGAATTGACGCGCCGGAGAACTGTTTTGCGCTCGATGAAGCGATCGAGAATCTGTTCGGCTACGACTGGCTGGTGCTAAAGAACGAACGCGCGGCAACTTCTTTTCTGCGGCGGTTTCAAAGTAACCGCGAGCTAAATGAGTTGGACGACCTTAAGACGCTTGCGATCGGCGAATCAACCAGCGAGATACTTTTAGGTTCACACATTCATGTCGATCTAGCGATCGATCGATTCCCTTCCGAAAACATTTTTGCAGCGCTCGCGGGTTATGCAGGGGACCTGAATGGGCTCACTTTCCTATTACCCTCAGCAGGTCTCAACTGTGAATTGTTTGAACAGCAACTGACCGAAGTCGGCGCCCGCGTCGATAACGTCACTGCCTATCGAACGACTTCCGACAATCAACGTCTGGCACAACTGTCGGCCTTGCTCTTGGGTGGTGGAATTGACGGCGTTGTTTTCACGAACTCACCAGCGCTGGATGAGTTTAGCCGGCTGGTTGATACCAATGATTTGCCACGCGTTCTGGCCGGCGTGGCCGTTATCTGCAGCGATCCGGAAACAGTGCGCGCGGCGCATGAGTTCGGCCTGTCTGCGGACGAGACGATGCTCAACCCGTTATCTGCCGATGCGCTTACACAGCTAATGAACGCACGCCGCTCAGCCTAAAAAGTACCTGGGCACTGAAAACAAAGGCCGCTTACACTGGGAGCGCGGACGCCCTCGTCCGCAACCTGAGGTCAAAACATAGCTCAAGCCTCGTCGGGAAATGCGCAGCATTCTTACTGACAGTCATTGCGGGCGAGGGCGCCTGCGCTCCCAGTATTAGTCCTCTTCAACTCGCTGAGTCACTTTTTAGGCAAAGCCAAACGCATGCCGCCAGCACTGGAACAAACCGGAGTGCGCCTGGATTTCTATGTGCTAAACTCAACTCGATGAAGGGCCGCGTTCTTATCATCGATGACGATCTTGAACATTCCGAGTCCTTGCGACAGCAATTGGAGGGCTTTGGATACGATGTTCGCGCAGCGTCTTCCGGTCAGGCGGCAATCGAGTTGGCATACGCTTTTGCCCCCACGGCGATAGTTACGGATCCTTCGGCTGACAATTTCGATCCCTTCGCTTTGTTGCGCGAACTGCGCATCCAACAACCACACACTCCGATCATCCTGACAGCGACAGCGCGCAACAGCTCCGTTGAAATGGCGTTGCGCGCGATCCAGGACGAGGGCGCTTATCACTATTTCGAAAAGCCACTCGATCCTGAAACATTTTTGCCGGTCCTCGAGCGCGCGGCCGAACTGGCTGAGACGCGATTGGAGAACGAAATTCTCCGCCGCCAACTTCGCGACCGCGGCGCGTTCGGCGAGTTGATCGGCAACTCTGAAACAATGCAGCGCGTGTATCTGCTAATCGAGCAGGTTGCTTCCTCATCAGCCTCAGTTCTGATCACCGGTGAATCCGGTACCGGCAAAGAGTTGGTCGCGCGCACCATTCACAATCTAAGTCCGCGACGGAACGCGCCGTTTCTGGCGATCAACTGCTCGGCAATTCCCGACACGCTGATGGAATCGGAGTTGTTTGGCCATGAGAAAGGCGCATTCACCGGAGCGGTGTCGCGCCGTCACGGCTGCTTCGAATTAGCGAACACGGGCACGCTCTTGCTCGATGAAATAGGCGAGATGCCGACCCTGCTACAGGCAAAACTGCTGCGAGTGATTGAAGAGCGCGTGGTCCATCGTCTGGGCAGTCGAAAAGATCTTTCGGTTGACGTACGCATTCTCGCAGCGACCAACAAGGAACCGCACGGCGCTGTGCGGGACGGCACGTTGCGCGAGGATTTGCTTTACCGCCTGAACGTAATCACGATTCATTTGCCGCCGCTGGCCGAACGACTGGAAGACTTGCCGCTGCTGACTCAACACCTGGTCACGCGGCTCGCCGCCAAACACAACCGGCCGGCGCGCTTCATCAGCGCGGCGGCGCTCGACGCGCTGCGCTTTCATTCATGGCCGGGCAACGTGCGCGAATTACGAAATGTGATTGAGCGCGCCGTCGTGATTTGCTCCGGCGAACAGATCGAGCGTCATCATTTCGCCCCGTATCCTTTCGATCAAAGGCAGAAGCTTCGTTCGGAAGACACCGTCACTTTTCCGGTGGGTACCCCACTCAAGGACGTTGAGCGAGCAATGATTCTGCGCACGCTAGACAAGACCGGAAACAACAAAACACGCGCGGCCCAACTGCTGAGCATCAGTCTGAAGACCCTGCATAACAAGTTGAACGAATATCGCGCCAAGGGCCTGATTCGCCAGAAGGAAGATGGGAAATAGTCAGTCCTCGCTGCTCCTTTTCTTCATCGATGGCCTGGGCATAGGAATGCGCGGCCCGCAGAATCCATTCGATGGATTGGCTGACGCAGCTCCGCTGGCAGTCTTTCAAGGCGAATCGCCAGAGATACCATTCGAAGGAATATTGGCGCCGACGGACGCGTGCCTGGGCATTCCCGGTCGACCGCAGAGCGCTTCCGGCCAAACGACCATCCTGACTGGCATTAACGCGGCTGCCACCATTGGCGCTCATAAGCAAGGCTTTCCGAATCAAGCGTTGCTCGATATCATTCGCGAGCATTCGATCTTTCTTCAATTGAAAAAGAGCGGAGTCGATTCAATCACTTTCGCCAACACTTACACACAGCAATTCTTTGACCGGAGGCCGCGCTGGATTTCGGCAACCACTGCCGCGGTCGAAGCCGCGAATCTGCGCTTCAACGTAGTCGACGATCTCAAAGCCGGGCGGGCTGTCTTTCACGATTTCACCAATGCCCTGTTGCGGGAGCGCGGCGAGACTGTCGCCCTTCGTAGTCCTGAAGAGGCCGCCTCGGTCCTGGCCAAAGTTGTCGCGAATCACCGCTTCACGCTTTATGAATATTTCATCACCGACAAGATCGGACACGCGCAGGATCATGAAGCTGCGCAAAAGATCATCCCGATGCTTGCGAAGCTCATTCGTTCGTTGTTGGCTGAACTTGATTTGGACAAGACAACCGTCATCATGACCAGCGACCACGGAAACCTCGAAGATCTTTCGGCCCGCAACCACACGCTTAATCCTGTACCAACAATCGTGTGGGGCCGGCATCGTGAATCAATTGCTGCGCGCATACGCAGTCTTACCGATATCACGCCGGCGATAGTCGACGCCCTGACGAAAGGAAATGTCGATGGACAGTCAGACTGAGCCGGCTCCGCCCCAACGTAACTTAAGAGCTCTCCAGTCTTCTCTCGCGGTTCCGCGCTATTCGTATTACGCACTCTCCGTCCTGACCCTGCTCAATTTCCTGAACTATATCGATCGGCAGGTGCTGCCGGCGGTGGCGCCGGCGATTCAGAGGGACCTGGGCCTCACGGATACTGAAATTGGAGCGATGGAGGCGGCCCTGCTGCTTTCTTTCACGGTATTGGCGCCCGTGTTCGGGTGGCTCGGGGATCGGTATTCTCGGACCCGCCTGATGGCCGCAGCAGCGGTGATTTGGAGCATTGCCACGGGGCTGGCAGCCTGGGTGGATCGTTGGCCCATCTTGCCGCCGGCACTAAAACTCAATTTGCCGGTCTTTGGGCTGCTGGCCCTCTCATCAGTTGCGTTGGGTCTCTGCGCGGTCCGCACAATGGTCGGTGTTGGTGAATCTTCATACTCGACAATTACGCCAACCTTAATCGCCGACTACTTTCCCAAGAAGAAACGCGCGACTGTGTTGGGAGTTTTTCAGGCGGCCATACCGATGGGGTTTGCGCTCGGGTACGTGCTCGGCGCAGTGCTCGCGCACTACTTCGGTTGGCGCGTCGCGTTCATGTTGGTTGGCGCACCCGGTTTGATCGTTTCAATTTTTGTCTGGAAGTTGCGAGAGCCGCAGCGAGGCGCGCGCGACCTTCCCACTGAAGAGCCAGGCACGGACGCGGTTAACGAAGCCACAACCACGGCGTCCTGGTGGCAGACCACAAAAAGAATCTTCTCGACGCGTGATTGGCTGCTGTCAACGGCGGGTTACAGCGCCCTGACGTTTGTGCTGGGCGCGTTTGCGACGTGGGCGACCTTGATGCTGGCTCGTGACAAAAAGATGAGCGAGACCACCGCTGCGGTGGTGCTGGGAGTGGTCACCCTGCTGGCCGGAGCTACCGGGACGTTTGGCGGTGGTTGGATCGCCGATCGCATCGCCGCAAAAAGGCGTGATGGATATTTTCTCGTCTGTGCGGTCAGCAGTCTGCTCGGCGTAGTTCCGGCCGCAATAGCCTTAATCACTCATCGACCGCTGTTGTTTCTGCCGGCTATTTTCGTCGCCGTGGTGCTGCTGTTCGTCAACAACGCGCCGTTTCACGCGATCCTGGTCAACAGCGTTCCACCCGCCATTCGCGCATCCGCCGTAGCGATGAACATCGTCGTCATTCACGCCGGCGGCGATCTTATCTCGCGATTTGGAGTCGGCAAGTTGTCAGATTCAATCGCTGAAGGGAACGCGAACTTGATCGGAGCTTTCGCGCGCATGCTGGGAATAGATCCGGTCCGAGAACACTTAACCGCAGCCCTGCTTGTGGTCCCGGCCGGCCTGCTGGTTTCTGCTTTCTTTTTCTTCTGGGGAGCCCGTAAGTATTCGGGCGTTGCGGTCGATAGCAGGAGTTGACCATTTGGCTTAAGGTTTTGCATGCCTTCGTTCGGAGATAGACTGATTAGGCGCTGATCAATTGGTCATACTCCCAACAGAATCTCTGAAGCTCACCTAATTCTCGCCTATCAAATGCTTCCGCACGTCCCGTAGGGACGAAATATTTGTAGCAACGCGTAAAAAACCTGGAGAAGATGGGGTTCACGCGTCCTACAAATATGACGCTCGTCACGGAGCTTTCATTTCCTGCCTTCTCGGCATTTGATCGAACAGAAGGCCTTCTCTGATCTCGAAGCCAGGGCGCGCGACGCAGGAATCCAAATGCCGCACGTTTCACATTGAACGAGTTTTTCGACTACGGGCCGACGGCCAACCGTCGAACTGCCTTTTTGAAACTGACGAATAGCGTCAAGGATTTCACGAAGACGCTTGATGTAAGGACGCAGTCTTCGGTAAAGCAGGAAGAGCAGCAAGGCAACGAGCGCAATAACTACAAGATATTTCAAGTTGCCCTTTGCCCTGAGAGAGCTGCCGCGCGATTAGGACTCGTCACCGCTGCGCTTACCTTCAGCCGGTGCGTAAGGCAAATCATCGCGACGTCGGCGCGGAAACGGATCGCTGGCCCGGCGACGCGTGGGTGAATTGGGCGCACGTCGATCGATGCTCCCCGCCGGCAGATTCCGGCCGTGAATTGCTTCGGTCAGGATCCGGGTAATTTCCTGAGACAACGTGCGATGCTCGGCGGCGGCGCGACGACGGAGGGACTCCTTTAGTTCGTTGGGAACGTACGCGCCGATGAATACTCCCTTTCGATTGGCCATATCGCTTCGGGATCTCCTTGTGACAGGTTATTCAAGAAATCAGCAGTGCGAAGATTTCATTTAGCACCACTGGATAAAGCACGTCCGTGGGAAACCCTGCATTGTTGAGAGCAAGTCTGTAAGCCGAATTCTGTGTCCCGACTAATCGGGATAGCGATCATTCCTCTAGCCCGTTCGTTGCCGAACGGATCAAGCGACCTACCCGAAGGCTTCGGGCGAGCAGCCCTGTTAACGCCTTCCTATTTGGTCTTGCACCGCGAGGAGTTTGCCTGGCCGCGCATGTCGCCACACGCGCCGGTGCGCTCTTACTCCCGAGATATCAGATCTGAGATCTCAGTAGCCCTTGCGGGCCGCACCGTTTCACCCATCACCTGGTTTCAATTTGAGATCTCAAATGAAATCTCAAATAAAAACCGTGGCTGGTCTGTTCTCTGTTGCACTTGTCGTCGCCCGATTCCTGATCTCAGATTTCAAATTTGAGATCTGAGATTTAAGTGCCGGACGCCCCGCCGTTAGCGGGCTCGCTGCCCTTTGGTGTTCGGACTTTCCTCTCCTTCGAAAACTCAAATTTCAGATCTGAGATCTGAGATTTGAAAGCGAAGCAGCGACCGCCCGACTTGCTCTCATGCAAGGCATCGGGATTATAACACGGTTGTTCAAAGGTCGCACCCAGAAGCAAAACACGATTTAAGCCATGTTTTTGGCCTCTTTTTGAGGAATCTACCACGAGACGGCTCAGGCAAAGTACTTCAGGCCAATCCGGAGGTGATTGAGAGCCGAAGGCGGTAATGCGGAGACCAGGACCCACGTCATGACGCCATGAGAGAGCGCGAGGGCGAACAAATTCGGTTGCCGTTGATAGACAAACGCCCACACCACGCCGCCCACAAACGTGACGACCATTAGCCAGGGGTTGGGGAAATGAAGGATTGAGAAAATCACGGCCGTGACCAAAACGCTCGCCGTTCCCCGGCCCAAGATAATCTGTGCGCGTCTGTTCATGAAACTCTGCAGGACGTACTGTTGAAGAAAACCCCACCCGAATCCAAGCGCCAGTTGAAAGATAATCAGTCGTTCGGCGTGCCACCGAAAGAAATCAGGTCGCGCGCCAGATAAGAACCCGATCAACAGCGCGATGCCGGCAATGATAATCATCGGCAGCGATAACAATTTCAGCGCCGGAAGAAAATTATCCAGGCGAATACCTAAATCGCGAAGACTCTCTCCTCGCAGAAAATGCGAACCGATTATCAGGACGAACGCCAGCGCGGCCGGCACAGCAATGATCAATTTATTTCGACCTGCTGAGGCCGAGAGAATCCATTCAGCAATTAGTACCGAGGATATGACGGACACGATTTCCCAGGCCGCCAGCGAGCGATCCGTAATCACAGCTCCGGCTTCTGGTTCAGATCTGGTTGCTTCAGTTGGATTCAAAACTCAGGTTCTCCCTGATCAAACGTTATTCAATGCGAAACCGATACGGCTTCCCTATCAATTGCAAAGTTTTTCTCGCGCCTGAAGCGTTTGAGTGCACTGCATAAACCCGCGCCTCATGATTGCCGGCAGGAAGCTGTGGCGCGCTAAAGACAAAACCATGCCAGTCGTCTTCGGCGCGCTTTGCCTCGTGCACGTCGGGTCGAAACTTATCGGCAATCGCCGCGGCCACAAAGCGGTCGTCAATGAACAGTTGAAGCTCAACGCGCGCGGACGGCCGAGATTCATCCACCGCCCAACCGCTAACTGAGGTCTTATCGGCGGTGTCGAGAACACCACGCAAATACGGGTTCGTAGTTGCGAAGAAAAAAGCCACCGCGACACCGGCGATCAAAAGCGCTTCAACAATCGATTTCGAGATCAGTAGATGGACCAGTCTGGCGCGAGCTTTACTGTTCATGCTGGGTGGTTCGTGAAGTTTACTAGGTGCAGTTCGGCTGTCAACCGAAATCTTTGGCAAAACAAAAAGGGGCAGTTACCCGCCCCATTTGAAAACAACTTATTAGGATCACGATTAACTACCGCGCGTTACCTCGATGCGGTCCCCGGCTTCCAACAAAGGATCGGGCGTCTTGCCGTCTTCGATCGAACGCAAATTGTATTCGTTGGTCGAGAGGAAACCGTTTGCATTGCGGCGCGCGACTCTAATAATTTTTCCGGATGGAGCGGCCCCGCCGGCGGTTAAAAGCGCCTGGGTAAGCGTCATGCCTTCACGGAAAGCTTTCTCTCCGGGAGCGCCAACCTCGCCACCAACGTAAAAGAACTTCCTGGCCGCGATCGGCCCGCCGCTAATCTTGATAATGTCGCCAGGCGTCACGAGCGTCGCCATAGCCTGATCGTCCTTCAACGATAGAGGGTCACCCTCTTTCCCGTTCCGCAGAATGGTTGCGGTTGTCGCTTCCGGACGAACCAAGCCTTCCGCCAATACTGCGAACAACGGCATCGCTTCCCTTCTTAAAACCTTTCTGCCAGGACTGTCTACGAGTCCGCCGATTACCACCGCATGGCTCGCATAGTCTCGCACGGTGACTGTGACCCGCGCGGCTTTGATGACTTTGATTGAGCTGCTGAGCAATCGAGAAATTTCGTCTGTGCTCAAACCTGCTACCGAGACAGGTCCGTTCAACAACGGATACTCGAGCGTCCCATTCTTCATCACCGTGAACAGAGTGGATTCGCGCGTCGAAGTGTTGGACAACCTCACATCCAGAACGTCTCCGATTCCGACGTTGTAGGTCGAGGGGGCAACTGGCGGACGAGCTGCCGTTGCCGTGCGTGAATTCGCATTGTCACTCTTTACGGGGGAACTCAGTAAAGAGGTGGGCTGGACCAATTTCTTAGCCGTCTGCGGTTGCGACGCCACTTCAACCGGTTGGCTGACTGCCTCCGTCTTTGAGGCCGAAGTTCGTTCGACAGATGATGGACGAACGATGAACGCCGTATTTCCCCAGGTCGGTTGTCCCTGGTTTTGCGCCGGCGCGCCCGCATCCGTCTTCGCGTTAGCCTGCGGGCTCTGGCCGCTGGAGTGGTTCGAAACCTTTGGGCCAACTACTCGATCCCGCGTCGAGTTAGACTCGGACTGCGCGGGCTGTTCAGCAGGTGTAGATTTTCGGTCTCGGGTTGGAGTTTGTGCGGTTAAGATCGTGGGAACGATCAAGAGCACGGCAGTATGGAGTATCCGTAATTTCATTGCACTCAATTCTGTTGGGCGGTGGTTCGCTTGCCGGGCAACGGCTTGCGAGTCGAGCACCTTGTTCGCCCGAGTAAACATTCAGGCCTCCCGTTTTCCATAAACAACCAAAGGCCCCCGATTTCAGAAAAAACGTGAGGTTTTTTCTAGAATTGCCGGGCGATGAGTGGTGCCCCAACATGAATGATTTTTCCGTAGCCCAGGCGTTTACGCCTAGGGAGTCAAAGGTAGTAGTTTCGAAAGCCCCCATTAATGGGCTTCCGCTGTTTCTCAACCCAGGAGTTACGCCGAGGTTGAGAAAAGAAAAACCTTACGATGAAATTGGGTCACGACCAGATGATGCACTAAAAGCAGCTTGTCTGATGGAAAGCTACACCGTTTTTGGAGGCGGTGTCAGAAGCTCGCCGGCGAGGTGAATTCCTTCCTTGCCGGCGTCGCGGACGCGACTGGCGACTTCACTCAACGAGTCGTTGTCTGTTTGATCGGCGAGCTTAAGGATCATGGGCAGGTTGACTCCGGTTACGACTTCGATCTGTTCGTTATCAAGAAACATCGAGGCTATGTCCGTGGGCGCACCGCCAAACATGTCCGTTAACAGCAGCACTCCCTGCCCCTGAGAAACACGCGCGATGGCGCGCTCGAGCTCCGCATGGGCAACGTCAATGTCGTCGTGCCAATCAATCGACGCTGGTGTGACGTGCGGCATGGGCCCGACAATCATTTCGGCGGCAGCTATGAATTCGCTGGCCAGATGACCGTGGGTAACGATCACCCCACCGATCGCCTGGCGCGGCTCGGCTTTCGACTTTTGCGCTTCAATAACTTTCATTGTTTACGAACCGACGATCCACTTCTTCCACTGCCTGGCTTGACTGTCCCTTTTCTCATGTCACGATGAACTGCGTGGGCATCATATCCTGCGCGTCGCAGACGCTTCGTCACCTCGTTGGCGACCATGACCGACCGGTGGCGGCCGCCGGTGCAACCAATTCCGACGGTCAGGTACGATTTTCCTTCCCGCTGATATTGCGGCAGCAGATAGTTGAGCAAATCGGTAAAGCGGCGCAACGTTTCCTCGACTTCAGGTTGGTCCTTTAAGTATTTCACCACGCGCCGATCGGCTCCAGTCAGAACTTTCAGCCCGTCAACAAAAAACGGATTGGGCAGGTGCCGGACATCGAACAACAACTCAATGTCACGGGGCGTCCCAAAGCGATGACCGAAGCTTAGCACCTGAACGCGCAGGGTGAAGTCTTTACCGCTCCCACTAAATCGATCGAGCAGCCGCCGTCGCAACGAATGAACGGTATGATCTGATGTATCTACGACCTCATCGGCCAGCGCCCTGATCTGTTTCATCGTTTGGCGCTCGGTGCGGATGGCGTCGGGCAGGCCCTTCCCGCGCTCGGCCGGATGCGGGCGGCGCGTTTCGCTAAACCGGCGAGAGAGGATTTCGCTGGATGCTTCGAAAAAGATAACTGAAACGTTCAGGCCGCGCTTTCTGAGTTCCTGCAGCCGCTTCGCAAAGTCTGAAAGGAACTGGCCCTCGCGAAAACTAATTACCAGAGCTGCGCGTTCAATTCGGCCACGTTCCTCGTCACCCGCGCGCACCAAACGAGCAAACGTCGGCAGCAGCGTCAACGGCATATTGTCGACACAGAAGTATCCCAGATCCTCAAATGCATTAATCGCGGAACTCATGCCCGAGCCGCTGAGGCCGGTAATAATAACGATATCCGGTGCGTTTGGTTGAGTGCGTCTGCCGGCCATAGCGAGTGGTTGCTTTGCGTTTACGAAAATACAAAAGGAGCAGCCTCATCCGATGCTGCTCCTTTTGAAGTTAGTTGCTGACTTTTGATCACGGTTCGATTAAACCAAAGTTACCATCTTGCCGTTTATAAAGAACTCCGACGCGGCTGGTGTCGGCGTCGCGAAAAACAATAAAGGCGTCGGCCTTTGACGAAAGATTCATCGCCGCTTCTTCAGCCGTCATCGGCTTTACGCTGTAACGACTGGCATTGATGATACGCCGGGGCGCGGGCGCCGCTTTCACCTGTCCGTCAGGGCTGGGCGCGGCCACGCCCGTCTTCATCGAAGTATGCTTGCGATCGATGATTTTCTTTTTTAGCTTGAGCGCCTGCTTTTCAATTTTACCGATCGCCCGGCTCAAAGCCATATACATGTCGGCGTTCGTATCGGCTGCCTTTAGCGTATGATCCAGCCAGCGAACAATTATCTCTCCGGTTTGCCGGTTCTTTTCCACGGTGAGAATCACATGAACCGGGACACTGTTACCGTTAAAGATCGGCTCCAGTTTTCCAAATTGCTCTTCGACATGCGTGCGAATGGCCGGTGTTACTTCGACATGTCGTCCTGTGTATTCAAACATCATTTTGAGTTTGGTTACCCTCCTCGGTCAACGCGCGTCGCGATGCCGAAAGCAATTCTCTAAACGACGGCCCGCCGCTCTCTTGAACCCGGAATGTTCATTTGATCGCGGTATTTCGCCACCGTTCTGCGCGATAATTTTATTCCATCTTTCACTAGAATCTTTACCACTTGATCGTCGGTAATTGGGTTATGAGAATCTTCTTCTTCAATAAGTTTTTTGATCTTAAGCTTGATAATACGGGTTGAAACCTCTTCGCCCTCTTCGTTCAGCATGCCTTCTGTGAAGAACCGTCGCAGCTCGATAACGCCCTGCGGCGTGTGCGCGTACTTTCGATTGACGACGCGCGAGACGGTCGAAAGATGCATCCCGATATCTTCAGCAATGTCTTTCAACATCATGGGCTTGATGCATTCCACGCCCTTGTCGAGAAACTCTCGCTGCCGATTCACGATTGATTCGACGACGCGATAAATAGTCTGGCGGCGATGTTCGATGTTGCGCAGCAAATCCACCGCCGAACGCATCTTCTCCTTGATGAAGTTGCGCGTCTCTTTCGTAGTCGTCCCCTGCGAAAGCATTTGCTGATAAGTTGGATTGATGCGCAGACGCGGACTGCCATCGTCCGCGAAATAGATCACGTACTCGCCGTTCTCTTCAAGTTTCTCAATGTAGATTTCCGGGGAAATCAGGATTGGCTCTTCGGAGGTGTAACGTCTTCCCGGATACGGATCGAGGGTGCGAATGAATTGCAGTTCGGCAGCCAATGTTTCGATATCGATGCCAATCTGTTTCGACAGATGCGGCAGCTTGTGCTGCTGCAATTCGGGCAGATGATCGCGAATTAGCTGGTTCGCCAGCCGTTCGCTCTCTCCGCGGACTTCAAGCTGCGCGAGCAGACATTCACGCACATCACGCGCGCCACATCCCACGGGATCGAGCCGCTTTACTACCGCGCGTGCCTGCTCGACTACCTCTTCCGACCAACCGCCAAGCAGCGCGATCTCTTCATTGGTTGCGTTCAGGCGGCCGTCCGGATCGAGGTTCCCAATTACCACCTCGGCCGCGTCGCATACTTCCCCTTCCGGGGTGTCCATATGCAGTTGCCACTCGAGGTGTTCCGTAAGCGATGGCGCCTTCGTCAGAAACTGTTCGAAAGTTGGAGCGTCTTCCTTGTACTCGAACTCCTGTGTTTTGTATCCGGGGTCCAGGTAGTCCTGAAACTCGCGGCCAAAATCGACTTCTTCAAAAGGATCGCGAGAGGCTTCAGGAGCAAGTTCCTCACCAGCCTCCAGACTGGCGCCTTCGGCATCGGCATTGGCGGCGAACTCTGTCTCGCTGTCAGGTAAGACCGAGGCTAGCGCGTCCATGTCTCCCGACCCATTCGAAGATGCTTCACCCATTTCGGGTGCACTGGCCTCAACGTTCCGGGCTTCAAAATTCTCCAACTCACCACCGCTGGCCATATGATCGAGAATCTTCTCGGCCAACTCGCGAGCTTCTTCCTGAGTAGCGACCTCTTCGAGCACAGGATTTTCAGTGATTTGTTGTTGAATAAGCTCAGACAGTTCCAGCGTCGTCATCTGCAACATCTCGATGCGCTGGCGCAGTTGTGGCGTGAGGACCAGGCGCTGCGAAAGACTGGTAGTAAGTCTGACTGACATAAGTCAACGATTCTAGCTTCAAAACTGCCGGGAAGTTTTGCGGATATCCGCTCGACAGGGATTATACCCCATCACAGATCGATGTCACATTCAGATTTACATGCGGAATTTTTCACCGAGATAGAGCCGTCGAACTTCTGTGTCTTCTGTCAAGTCACGCGGTGCGCCCGTTCGAAATATTTTCCCTTCGGCCATGATGTAAGCTCGATCTGTTACACCGAGAGTTTCGCGGACATTGTGGTCGGTAATGAGGATTCCGATACCGCGGCCGCGCAGATAAAGAATCACGCTTTGGATATCGTCCACCGCCTTTGGATCAATACCCGCAAACGGCTCGTCAAGGAGAATGAACTGCGGTTCAGTCGCCAGCGCGCGAGCAATCTCAGTCCGGCGCCGCTCGCCGCCCGACAGAGAGTCACCGCGGGTATTGCGCACGTGCTCGATTCCGAATTCCTGAAGCAATTCCTCGACGCGCTTGCGCTGTTCGCGACGGCGCAAGCCCATCGTCTCGAGCACTGCGAGAATATTGTCCGCCGCGGTCATCTTGCGAAAAACGGACGGCTCCTGCGGAAGATAGCCGAGGCCCAACCGCGCGCGGAGATACATCGGCAATCTGGTCACGTCCTGACCGGCGAGCGAAACACGGCCGGCTTCCGGCGTCTCTAATCCGATGATCATGTAAAAGGTGGTCGTCTTGCCCGCGCCGTTGGCTCCGAGCAAACCCACGACCTCGCCGGGCTCAACATGGAGGCTCACGTTATCAACGACGCGCCGCCGTCCGTACGATTTTTGTAAATTGAAAGCGGCCAAAGCCTGCGCCGAAGGACCCGGCCTGCGCTCCGCCGTTGAAGCGGATTGCGACTCTTTCGCTTCCTTTTGACGTGGCGCTTCGACCGTCTGGGACAATCCGTCAGCTCCCTTCTCCAGCGCTGGCTGTTTCGTCTTGCAGTTTACTCGACCGCACGGCGTCCACAAACTGCTTCATGCGTCTGGCGCTTTTCCTGCCCGGCTCAGTTTCTACGGCGCTGCAGACATCCACTCCATACGGACGGACCGTGTCAATTGCCTCAGCGACATTCTCGGGTGAAAGACCGCCGGCGAGAAAAACACGCGGCACCGTCCGAGCCATCTCACGCGCAAATGACCAATCAGCAACGCGCCCCGTCCCGCCGCGCAACTTCTCATCAAAAGCATCGATCATGATGACATCGACAGGATAACGGCGCGCGATTGCGACTCCATCACCGGCCCTGGCGGCGAGTGCTTTGATTAAGAATTTCTGCGGACACAATTCCTTCAGTCGCTCGCAATACTCAGGCATTTCTTCGCCGTGAAGCTGTATCCCGTCCAGACCAGCTTCAGCGGCAATTCGCGAAACATTCTCGATCGATTCATCTACGAAGACTCCGACCATCGACGCCGAACGGTCTGTTCCTCTAGCTTCTGATCGAATTGACTTGATGATTTCCGCCGCGGCTTGCGGCTCGACGAATCGTGGACTGGGACGATAAAAATTGAAACCGAGCATGTCGGCGCCAGCTCTTATCGCGGCTCGCGCATCATCGATGCTCGTGATGCCGCAGATTTTCACCCACACGGATCGGGGTCGGTGGTTTTCTTCCGGTTCTATGAACTCACGAACTGCCTTAGCAGGATCGGAAGCACGCATCAGCGTCTCGCCTACCAGAAATCCTCGATACCCCGCTTCTCGAAGTTGTCGCACCGTCGCCGGAGTCAACCCGCTTTCGCTGATGAGAATCGCGTCACGAGGCACCACTTTTATTAGTTGCAACGACGTATAAATTGAAACATTGAAAGTTCGCAGATCGCGGTTGTTAACACCGATCACGCGGGCGCCACAACTGACTGCGCGATCGAGTTCGCTCTTCGTGTGGACTTCGACCAGCGCCGTCATGCCCAATTCATCTTCAGTAATGGCGCGCAGCTTCCGAAGAGTTTCATCATCGAGCGCGGCGACAATTAACAAAAGCGCGCTGGCGCCCGCCGCCGCCGATTCATAAACCTGATACTCGTCAAAGATAAAATCCTTACGCAGAATCGGAAGCGAACTTACTTCGCAAACCTGTCGCAAGTCTTCCAGCGAGCCTTCAAAATAGTCTTCCTCTGTAAGCATCGAAACCGCCGCTGCACCCGCGGACTCGTAAAGCTGCGCCATCGCCACCGGGTCCGCCTGAGCATTGATTTTGCCTTTTGAAGGCGAGCGGCGCTTGAACTCCGCTATCAGATTAATCCCACGGTAGCTCCTTAAGGCATCAGCGAAGTTACGGTTGTTCGCTGAAGCCCGAACCTGGCCGCGCTCACGAACCTGCTCCAGGCTCAGGCGCGTTTTCGCGGCCGCCACCCGCTGCTTCTTGAGCGCAATAATTTCTGAAAGGAAGTCCATTGATCTGTTAACGGTACGCACGCCTCCGGCGCGATCCGGAACCAGCACGCCAGAGGCGTGCGTAACTTAACCACCGTTCGTCATTTCGATTAACCGATTCAGCTTTTCCGCGGCCAGGCCTTTATCGATGCTTTCTTCGGCCAGCCGCACCGCCTCGCGAAGATCGCTTGCGGCGCCGCCGACGTGCAGGGCCGTCGCCGCGTTAATCACCACCAACGTCCGCGCCTCGTCTTTCCGCAATCCGATCAAGACATCGCGTATGATCGCGGCATTGCCTTCGGCATCGCAGCCCCGCAGGTTCTCCAGACCCGAACGCTCCAAACCAAAGTCCTCAGGTTTGATCTCAAATGTGCGTACGTCGCCATTTTCGGTTTCAGCTACGAAGGTTTTGTCCGCCAAAGTAACTTCGTCCAACCCATCGGCGCCGTGAACGACCCAGGCGCGTTCGGTTCCGAGCAACGCCAGAGCCCTGGCCAAAGGTTCAGCCAGCGCGCGATCCCACACGCCAATTACTTGTCGCGGAGCGCCGGCTGGGTTCGTCAATGGTCCAAGCAGATTGAACGTCGTGTGCACGCCCAACTGCCGGCGAACTCCGGCGACCCGCGCCGTGGCGCTGTGATAGAGGGGCGCAAACATGAAACAGATGCCGAATTCATTAAGCGATGCTTCGGACACTGAAACGTCCACCGAAACATTGACACCCAACGCCGCCAGAACATCGGCACTGCCGCAGTTGCTGCTGGCGGCGCGATTACCGTGCTTCGCTACGGGCAGACCTGCGCCGGCGATTACGAATGCCGCGGCCGTCGATACGTTGAAGGTTTTTACCGAACTCGAACCCGTGCCGGCAGTATCGATAAAGCGTGCGTGCTGCGATCTTATCCTGACCGCGCGAGCGCGCATGCCTTCGGCGAGGCCGGCCAGCTCCTCGACGGTTTCACCCTTACGCTTTAACGCTATCAGGATTGCGGCTATCTGCGCCTCAGTGGTCGCCTCATCCAGTAAGACATTCAGCAGCTGCGATGCCTCATCGCGCATGAGACTCTCACTCCGCATCAAGCGTCCGAGAAGGTTTTGGATTGGCCTCGACATTCTTTAGAGCTTCAGAAAATTCGCCAGCAACATCTTGCCTTCAGTTGTCATGATCGATTCCGGATGGAATTGAACACCTTCGACCTTCAACTTCCGGTGCCGCAAGCCCATGATGGTGCCGTTGGGCGTCGACGCCGACACTTCCAGGCAATCGGGCAGAGTTTCGCGCTCGACGATCAATGAATGATAACGGCCGGCCGCAAAGGACTGACTCAGTCCGGAAAAGATCGTTTTGCCATCGTGGTTGACGACCGAAGATTTCCCGTGAAAGACCTGTTGCGCGCGCACGACGCGCCCGCCAAAGACTTGTCCAATCGACTGGTGGCCAAGGCAGACTCCGAGGATCGGCAGCTTGTCTCCAAAATGTTTGAGCACGTCGATCGAAACACCTGCGTCATCCGGTGTTCCTGGGCCAGGAGAAATCACTATACGATCCGGGCGCAGGTTCGATTCAATATCAGCGACCGTCACCTCGTTGTTGCGACGTACCTCGATTCGTTCACCCAGTTCGCCAAGATACTGGACCAGGTTGTAAGTGAATGAATCGTAGTTGTCGATAACGAGAAGCATGTGTCAATTACAGATTTTAGATTTTAGATTTTAGATTTCAGATTTCAGATCGTCGCGGCGCCCTGCTTACTTACTATTCTTCTCCGCATTGCGCAAAATCATAACCAAATTCCCGCGCCCATTCTTTGCGGCCCAGCCGGCCGCCGTCACGCCATCAACATCCTTAATTTTAGGATCGGCGCCTCGTTCCAAAAGCGCTTGCACAATCGCATCCTGGCCATACGATGCCGCCCACATCAGCGGAGTGCCGCCCAGCTTATTCTTCATGTTTGGGTTCGCTTTTGCATCGAGCAGCAATCCCAGAATAGTCGTGTTGCCAAACCACGACGCTCCGTGGAGCGCGACATCGCCGTCTTTGTCCTGGTGATTAGCGTCGGCGCCCAACTGCAAAAGCTTGCGCACCGTATCGGGTCGCTGGTGCCACACGGCCAGCATCAAAGCTGTCATCCCATCCGGCGTCTCGGCTTTTAGATCCAAACCTGATTGAGAAAGCAACGCATTGGTGACTGCATCGCGATCCTGTTGCAGAGCCAACAGCAGTGCGGTCCAGTTGTTGCGCCCTTTCGCGTTAACGTCCGCGCCGCCTTTCAGCAGCACGTTTACGATTTGCAAATCGCCGCGGTCGGCAGCCAAAGTCAGGGCCGTGTCGTCGTTTTTATCTTTCGTGTTCACGTTCATGCCTGCGGTCAGGAAACCGTTCACCGCGATGGCATCGCCCGCTTCGGCGGCCCTGAAGAACGACGGTTCATCGAATTCATAGCCGCGAAGCTGCAAAAACTTTTTCGCTGCCTCGGGTGTTGGTTCCGAAGGTCCTTCGTTTACACAGCCTGCAAAACAAATCAGCAGAATCAGCAGCGAACTTCGTTTCTTCAGGCGGGGGCTGTTCATGATCTATTTTGCGCAGGGAGCAACCACGGTATGAGTGATTCGCACCGGAACGTCAGGCTTTTCGTTTTCCGCCGGCGCGCGATTGATCGCGTCGACGACTTCCATCCCGCGATTCACCCGGCCGAAAGCTGAAAACTTGCCATCGAGGTTGGGCCCATCGCCCACCAGGATGAAGAAGTGGGTCGTCGCGCTGCCGGGTTCCTCGGTGCGAGCCATTGAGACCACGCCACGTTCGTGTTTCAAATCACTCGGCTCGTCCGGAAGATGCCGGGCCATTCTGTTCGCCAGCTCCTGATTCCATTTCTCACTGGTAGAAAGGTTGCCGCCCTGAATCACAAACCCGCGGACCACGCGCGTAAAGCTGGTGGTGTCGAGCGCGCCGGTCGCGGCGAGATTGAGAAAGCCCCGCGAAGTCTCCGGAGCTTTCGCCGGCAGGATCTCGATCACAATGTTGCCTTGCTCCGTCTCAAGAGTGACACATTGGCCCGTCATCTTTTCGACGGTGGCCCCGTCGAAAGGCTCGGCTTTAGGTGTCGCAGATCCAGCCGGCCGCGCATTCGCCTTCTTCACCGCGTCGGTACTGGGTGCGGGCTTCTGCGCATTTGCAATCAATGTCAGCGCCGCAAGGATGCCGGCGGTCGCCATGAAACGTCTTCGAAAAATCATCACAAACCCTTCTCAGCTAATTCTACCGCGCGAAACATCGCTCTGGCTTTGTTCACGCACTCTTCAAACTCTCGATCGGGGACAGAGTCGGCAACGATGCCGGCGCCGGCTTGCACCGTCGCAACACCGTCGTGCAAATCGATCGTACGGATGGCAATGCAGGAATCAAGGTTGTTGGCGTAATCAACATAGAGGACCGCGCCGGCGTAAACTCCTCGCGCGGCCGGCTCGAGTTCTTCGATAATCTGCATAGCCCGAATCTTTGGCGCGCCGGTAACCGTGCCCGCCGGAAAACAAGCCGCCAGGGCATCGAACCGATCGAGATCATCTCGCAGACGCGAGCTGAGACTCGAGACCAGATGTTGCACTTGCGAGTAGCGCTCAACAGTCATCAATTGTTCGACCTCGACCGATCCGTAATCCGACACTCGACCCAGATCGTTGCGACCCAGGTCGACCAACATCGTGTGTTCGGCGACCTCTTTCTCATCATGGCGCATCTCTTCGGCGAGCATCCAATCCTCGGCTTCAGTCGCGCCCCGCTTTCGCGTTCCGGCGATCGGGCGATAATCCAAACGCTGGTCATGACAGCGCACCAGCATTTCCGGCGACGCGCCAATGATTGTTTCGTCACCGAAGCGAAGAAAATACATGTAAGGCGACGGGTTCGTCGCGCGCAGCGCCCGATAAATGGAAAGCGGTGAAGCGGAAGTCGGCTTGGTAAACTGCTGCGCGATGACTACCTGGTAACAATCGCCGGCGACAATGTGATCTTTGACCGTCTCGACGGCGGCCTCGAATTTCTTGCGCGGCCAATTTGATTGAAAGTGGACCGTCGGATCACGATCCGATTGATCGACGTTCGTCGCGATCGAAGGCTCATGATTGAGTTGCTCTTCGACCCTCGCGGTTTCGGCTACCGCCTGTTCGTAGAGTTCGCGCAGCCTTGCCTTGTTTCCCTCGGCTTCATCGGTGAAAACAACCGAAGTGATCTCCATCTGTTGCTGAACGCGATCAAACGCGACGATGGTCTTGAAGAACATCCAGACGGCATCGTAGCGCGAATTCTCGACCTTATCGGTTTTCAGCACCGGTTCAAACCATTGGGCCGCGCCGTAAGCGAGATAGCCAACTGCGCCTCCGGCCAAAGGCGCCAGGCCGCGACGTCGCGCCAGGTTCTTGCCGGCAAAATATCGACGCAGGAATTCGATCCCCTTCTGATCGGAGACTTCGCTTTGCCCGTCCTTCTCAACAATCGTCTGCCCGTTTTGCACACGCACAACCATCCAGGGGTCTGCTCCCAGAAACGAATAGCGCGCGACGCGCTCGCCACCTTCAATCGATTCCAGCAGGAACGCGCGCGAGGGTTCCGGCGCGATGCGCAGGAAAGCGCCGACGGGCGTTTGCAAATCGGCAAGCACCGTCCGCACCACCGGCACCACGTTGCCGCGCTCGGCTTCACGTTCGAATTCTTCGAAGGTTGCTGGAGTTAGATCGAGCATAGTGTCATGATCGATCTTTATAGCATGCGGATTTGGCGAGGTCGAATCTAAACGAGATAGCGTCAAATCAATCGATTAGCCGCCAACCAATGACCACCATCAACTACCAACACGGCGCCATTGATGTAGTTCGCAGCGTCTGAACAAAGAAAGACAGCGGCGTTCTCGATGTCTGCGATCATTCCGAACCGGCCGAGAGGAATTCGCTGTTTGAGCTTCTCTTTAATCGGCTCCGGAACCAAACGCTTCATGCCTTCCGTATCGCCAATCGGGCCTGGTGCGATCGCGTTAACGCGAATTCCGTAACGGCCCCATTCAACTGCGAGGTTTCGCGTCAGCGCATCGACGCCGGCTTTGGCGGCTGAGACGTGAAGCTGCATCGGCGTGCCCAGATAATGGAGAGTCGCGCTAATGTTCAGAATCTGTCCCTGGTGATTCTTCAATTCTGCGAAGGCTGCGCGACAGACGTTGAACGATCCTTTGAGATCGATATCGACGACTGTGCCGAAACCATTCGGCGAAAGTTCTTCGGCCTTGCATAAGAAGTTTCCGGCTGCGCCGTTGACGACAATATCGATCTTGCCGAATTTTTCTACGGTGGCGGCGATTGCCTTTTCGACCTCGTCGGGTTTGCGAACGTCTGCCGCGACGGCGAAGGCTTCGCCGCTGGTTGAGTTTTCAGCGCGCGCGTCGTTGATTGCTTTTGCCGCCGGTACGAGATGCTCCAGGCTGCGACTGACCAGCGCCACGTTCGCCCCCGCTTCCGCGAGAGCGCGCGCCACGCCGCCGGTAATGCCGGTACCGCCACCGGTCACGAAGGCAACGCGACCTTTTAAAATTTCGTCAGCAAATAGTTTCATGATTGTGGCACAGACTTCAGTCTGTGATTTGAAGTTGCTTGTTTAAGAATTTACACAGACTGAAGTCTGTGCCACTCAGCCGCCGGCGATGAACGGGCGCGCTTGCACAATGTAGAGCTGGCCTTTCATGTAGGCCCACTCGATGTCCTGATCCTTGCCGCCAAAGATCCGTTTGATCCCACTCGCGGCCGCGGCCAGACGCCGGACGACCGCGTCGCTTAATACCGCACGCTCGCCGCTAATTGGAATCTCTTTGATACCGCCGCCTGCATCGAAGGTCAGCAAGCTGTCTTCCTCCGAGCGAGTCAAAACCTGGACCGCATTAGCGCGCGGAAGGAACACAACCTGTTCGGCGATCTTCTGTCCCTCAACTACGCGCATGCCCAAACCACGCTTTGCGCTGATATAGATGGCCGGGACCTTGCGTTCCTTATTGAACGGATCTGTCGTGATCATTACGCCTGAGCTTTCCGAGTTTATTCCTTCCTGAATCAGCACGGCCATGTAAATTTTTGAGTGCTCGATGCCCGCCCGCTCGCGCGCTTCGTAAGCCTCGAAATTCCAGACTGAAGCCCAGACAGTTTTGATCCCTTCGATCAATTGATCGTCGGTCCGCAGATTCGGCATCGACGAATAAAGCCCGGCGCCATTGAAATTAGGCAAGTCTTCGCTATTGGTTGAGCTGCGGGCAAAAACGCCCTTGCCGGGAAACTCGGCGTGCCAGCGACGCAGGACTTCGCTCCGCAACTTTTCGTTAACTTTTCCTTTTTGAAAATCGCCGCGCAATCGCACGAGATACTCGCGCCGGTAAGCCGGGTCGTGAACGAACTTTTGATCGTTCATCATCGTGTAGATCGCGTCGTCGAGTTTGTTCTCTTTCAAAAACTGATCGTAGTAGTAAAACGGAATCGTAAAACCCGGAGGAACCAGGAACCCGGGCAGACGCGCATGAATCATTTCGCCGAGGTTTGCGGACTTCGCGCCGTAAGCGATGACCGACGACGCGCGCTGTTCATTCAGCCCGGCAATCTTCGTCGTCGATAAATCGCCGCGCGGCTTCATGATGTCGAGGCGCTGCTTCAGACGCTTCTGATATTCATCCAGCGCGTTGTTGTCGGCCTTCTTGATCGAGTACGTCTCGCGCCGCGCGTCAAACTCAACCCACCAACCGTTATATTGCTTGAATAGTTCCTGCGCGTTCTTGATGTAAGCGTTCGGCACGCCCCAGCCTTTTGCCAGCAGGTTGATGTGCGAGAGCGGCGTTGAAGGCTTGCCGGTGATGATGCCGGCAACCGGCGGTAATTGAATCGGCACTTCATCGAGCACCAGAATTTCGTTGAAGCCAATCTCTACATGATCGTCGAGCTTCGGAATAACGTGGATCCGACCCAGAGACTTCGCCACATTCAGCACTTGGTAGTCCTGTTCCTTCGAAATCTCAGTCTGTAAAATGCGTTGCAGGCCAAGGTTCGCCGACGCCTCTTCCTGACGCGAAGAATTAGGTTTGTAAGCGACCGGCGTGAAAAAAGACTTGTTGATGATCTCTGAGGCCAGACGCATCTGATCCGCCGAAATCAAATCTCCCTCCCAGAATTCGAACGTCCAGCGCCGCACCGGCGTTTGATAGGCGATAGTTCCGAGTATGAACCGGCGGTTTGCCTTCAGGTAATTGTTTTCAAAAAACACCTGGCCCCGCTCGAGCGACAGATAAGTGCCGTTGACAAAATCTTTGTGAAACTTATAGAGCCTGGTATTGACGTAATAGATGCGGTTTTTCTGCTGTCTATCAATCACGAACAGCACATGAGGCAAAGCGTACGAAGTGTTTGCGTCGTAAACGACCGCCAGTGAATCGAACTCTGCTTGTGATTTGATCGCCGGCACCGAAGTCACTTCTTCGGGCGCCGTTTGTGACCAGGCGGCAGTAAGCCCACAGGTGCAAGCAAAAATCGCCACCGCCAGTAACCTTTGAATTAGCGATGTTGTGATTCTCGTCAAACTAACGCGGCTCCTTCAGACACCAGCAATTCTACCAAATCATCGACGTGCCTTCGCTCGGTTAAATAGCTGTTGATGTTTACGCGCAAGGCGCGCCGGCCGTGCAGCACGGTTGAAGGGAAGAAAGCTTTTCCGCCTCGCTCAACTCGCTGTTGCAAATTCTGCTGAACCCGATCCTGTTCAGCCGGCGGCAACGCGCGCACCGGCGGAGGAAGATAACGAAAACAACAGACCGCAGTTTCGATCTCGCCGGTTCTTTCAAAGTCCGAAAGTTCGTCGAGTTGCGACGCAAAATATTCCGTTAGCTCGATGTGCCGGTCGGTCGTCGCCGCATACCCGCGCGCGCCCATGAACTTGAAGCACATCCAAAGTTTAAGCGCATTGAAACGCCGCGTACCCATCTGGCCGTAACGAAAAAAATCATATTGAGCGTCAGAAAAGCCGCGGTCCTCGCTCAAGTATTCCGGAGACATGTCGAAAGAATCTCTCAAAACCTGACCGCCGTCCCGTACAAGGGTTGCGCCACAGGAAAAAGGGACGAACATCCATTTATGCGGATCGAACGTGATCGAATTCGCCAACTCGATCCCTGCTAACTTTGATCTGTGCTTGTCAGAGAAGGCCAGCGTGCCGCCGTACGCCGCGTCAACGTGGAACCAACAATCATTCTCGCGCGCGATGTTCGCCAATTCCGGCAAATTATCAATTACTCCGGTAGAAGTTGTTCCGGCGACGCCAACGATGCAGAAGGGCTGCCGGCCTGCGTCGAGATCGGTCTTAATGGCCTCGCGCAACCGATCCACTCGGACGTGGTATCGTTCGTCGGTTTCGATTTTCCGGAGACTCTGACGACCCAGCCCCAAAAGATCGAGGCTCTTCTCCACTGAAAAATGGCATTGCTCTGAAGTGTAAACCGTGAGCTCGCGCTCAGCCGTGCGCGCGCCGCGCCGCGCGATTTCAGAGTCAGCACGATCGCGCGCGCATTTCAACGCAATCAGGTTCGCTTCTGATCCACCGCTGGCCAACACGCCAAAAGCTTCATCTTCATAGCCGATCAATTCACAAAGCCAGCGAATTACCTGAGACTCGATCATCGCGGACGTGGGGCCGTTGCGCCAGGCGCCGGCGTTTTGATTAAGCGAAGAGCACAGCGCGTCAGCCCAGACACCGATCGCCAACGGCGTTGGATTGAATTGTCCAAAGTAGTGAGGGCTCGGCACCTGCATCGCGTGGGGCGCCACGTCACGCGCAAATTGATCGAGAATTTCGTCGGCAGTCATGCCGGCCTGCGGCATCGGTTCGGCGAACAGTTGTTTCAGATCATCCGGCGTGGCGTGCGAGGTGACCGGCGCGGCCTCCAGACGGCCCGCGTGATCGCTAATCAGTCTGGTGACGGCGCGCCCCAGCTTTTCGTGCTGGTCTCTTAATGATTCAGTGGACATGTTATCTTCGTGCTTTGAAAGGCGATGACGCTGAACTTCAGGTTCATGTTTGATCCCGTCGCTATCGCTCCAGGTACTGACACAGCGTAATGTAAACAGAAGATCTAACGAAATGGAAACGAGGGTCGGCGAATTTTCGGAAGCACTCGGTCGGGCTCAAGCAACATTCGGCCTCACACTTCGCGATAACGATATTCAGCGGCTGACGGACTATTACGCGCTCGTCATGAAATGGAACGAGCGCCTTCATTTAGTCGCTCCCTGTTCGCCGCAGGAATTCGCCACCCGTCACGTCCTTGAATCGTTGTTGCTGCTCAAACACCTGCCGCTGAATGTCTCGATCGTGGATGTTGGTTCGGGTGCAGGCCTGCCGGCGATTCCCAGTCTGCTGGTGCGCGACGAACTCAGCGCCACGCTGATCGAGTCGTCGCAGAAGAAAGGCGTCTTCTTAAGAGAGGCTCTGCGCGCCGTCAGCCCTCCAGGTCGAGCTCACTTAACGGTCGCACGTTTTGAAGAGGTCACGTCACCTCGGGCCGATTTTGTAACCTGTCGAGCGCTCGAGCGCTTTGAGGAAACCCTGCCAAAGTTAATCGAGTGGGCGCCGCCCAATGCGACGTTCCTGCTGTTCGCCGGTAACGCCGTCCGCAAACGACTCCAATCGCTTCTTTCGAACGTTCGAGTAGAGCCCATTCCTCAGTCGGAACAGCGATTTCTCATCATAGCGAGTCGGGACGTTTAATTTCCGCGACTCAGACCCGGCGATTTTCTGGAAGGATCGCGGGATTATCGGTTTTTCATTCTTACAGTTCTTAATCTGAAAGCGCCGCAGCCAGGGATGCTACGGCTTAGGCGCGATAAGTGCGGGCGTTAAGCACCTGCGATTTGGGGGTTCTGAAATGCGTTTGTTCACCAAAACTGGTCTGGCCCTGGCCGCTCTGCTCGTTTGCATGGCCGCGGTCCCGGCTGTGAAAGCCGATCCAATCACTATCAGCAGCGGGGGCTTCTCTCTGACTAACCTGGGTAACGATGGCACCGGCGTTCCCGGCATGGATTCGCTGGTCGGCGCCGCGAATACGACTACGCGCAACATAAACGGCAGTGGAAGTTTCATCGCGCTTCTGAATCCGCTGACATTTACGACTGCCTTCACCGGAGCTAATTCCGGGGGTGCGCACCCGTTCACCTTCACGCAACTTCTGACGATCAACGGTCAAAGCCAGGTAATGAATTTGGCTGGAAGCATCGACATCGGACACCTGGTCGACACCGTTCACATTCTTTCGTCGGCGCCAATCACCTTCAACTTCAATACTTTTTCAGTTTCGGTGACGGTTCTTCCGGCGGATATTGACGGATGGGGCGAGGGCGTCTTCTGCGGCAACCTGAAGGCACGCGTCAACGTCACGAACAACTGTAATCCAGTGCCGGAGCCTGCGACGCTTACTCTGTTGGGAATTGGATTAGTTGGAGCCGCGGCCAGGCTTCGTCAGCGGCGGCGAGCCCGTAACGCAAACTGTTAGTTTGCGACTCAAGCTGACAACGTCCGCTCTACTTCACGGTAACCGCAATCACTTGCTGACCGCTGATCACAAAGTCAGCCGGCGGCAGTTCCCTTTCATAAACCATCGAGAGCAACAAGGGCGTGTAGCCGCCTGACGTTCGTTCGTTGTTGAGCGTCGCCACCATTGAAGGCGGCAGATTCGGCAACTCATTGGATCCGATAACGACGCCGGGCGCAGGTCGCAACAACTTCAGATAAAGCCGATCGTTTTTCTTCGTCTTATTAATCGCCTCAACCAGCTGGCCCAATTCGCGGGGCACAAATACCTTCGCTGACGAAGACTCCTGCAAGGTCGCCCCGTCGCCGACCATAATCATCAACTGGCCAGAAGGAGCATCGGCCGGAATCTGCACCGGAATTCTCTCGACGAATTGTTTGCCTGAATCGGTCCGCACGTACGCCTGAATCTCGACGTTCTCGCCGCGACCGACTTCCGTGCGGTCCAGCGAAATACGTTCAAGCGTCGCCGCGTTCTTGTCTTCACTCGAAACGATGTCCAGATTGATCGAGCTTATGTTTACGTTATCGAATCCGCTCCCTAACAGCGCCGCAGCCGGAGTTGCGATTGCGCCGGCGGCGAGCTGGGCCGCGTTCCCGGACGAAAAACGCCGCTGGATAGCGATCGGAGCCTGGCCGGCGATTGCGATCGAGCCATTGACGCTAATCGTCGCCTCGCCAACCGAACGTTCACGCGCGGCAATGCTGTTAAAGACACTGATATTCAGCAGCAACGGGGTCAAAAACTCGTCGCTGATGACTTCGTAGTTGAACTGCTCGTCCTGTCCGCGGCTGGTATGAAGATTCAGCCTTACCGGAATCATCCTGGGCGCATGTCCCAACTCCCCAAACACGCCCGTCGAACGGTCCTGGGAAATTGCTCCGACCATTCGACCGGGCACGGCCAGCTTGAACGAGTTGAAAGTGTTGGGAATTACGATTACCACCGAACTCTCAGTCATCGGCATGTCGGCGCCGCCGAGACTCAGGAACGGGTGGCCGAATGCATAGATTCTCTCGCCGTCACGATACGTAACCGTGCCGGCAGCTGCGATCGAGTAGTCGCCTCGGGCCAGTTGCACTGTCACCGATGATCCGGGAAGGAGCGTGTTCGCATCAAAGCTTTCCAGCGGCGTAATCGGCGCCGCCCCACCCACACCGGACACAGGCAGCAAACCGCTCTCAGTCAACTGGTTAGTAAATAAATTGAGCGTCTCTTGTCTGATCCCGCTGAAAACCACCGGCGTGGCAATCGGCTGAATCTGCTGGCCCATTAAAGGCGCCAGCGCAGAGGTGCTCGAGACCGGCGCGATTAGAGAAGTTGCCGTGACGCTCTGTTTCGGCAGAGACGGTTTCCAATCGGCGCGCGCCAAAGATGAAAAAGAGACTGCGCGAGCTTCGGTAGTTTTTGGTTTGTCCTTACCCTGCTCAAAAATGTCGATCATCTGCTTAATCGGCGTAATGCCGCAGATGGGCTCCTTCGAAAACGGAAAGCTGTAGGCGATCGCGCCAACCAGTTTGTTGTCGATGAAGACAGGCGAGCCCGACATGCCCGCGAAGACCCCGGTCCGATCCACGTTCGGTCCACTCAGTTTAGCGATGATGGTGGATTGTCGCGGTCCGGTATAACCGTTAAGCACTCCGAGGATCTCGATCCCGAACTCCTCGGGCTCGCTCCCGGAAAAGACCGTGCGGGCCACGCCTTTCATCCCCGGCTTTAAGTCTTCAAGCGGAAAAAGAGCTGTACCATTACTTCGGGTTGAAGCCGTTTGGAGCTTTACCTGGCCCAGAACCAACGACGAAGAGCTAATGAGGAGAATCAGTCCAATAGCCGCCACGATTTGTGTTTTGAGAAACTTCATAATTCAATTACCGCGATTCGCAAACGATTCGAGTCGGGATTAGGGTCACGCGTCAATATAGCCCGAAATCACCTAAAAATATATACCAATGAGAACGCCGAGGTTAGATGTCGAAGGATTCATTCTGGTTGGCGGGGCGTCAAGCCGCATGGGCGCGGACAAATCCCAGCTCGTCATTGACGGCAAGACTACTGTGTCGCTGATCACAGAAGCCCTCCGGCCGGTGACGAGTAAGGTAACCATGGTTGGCGCCCCGGCTGACGCGACCAGTTCTTCATTAGCGAGCATTCCAGACCTGCAGGAGCGTTGGGGACCGCTGGGCGGAATTCAGGCTGCTCTGAATGCGTGCAAGACTGAATATTGCCTGGTAGTTGCTTGTGACTTGCCGTTGCTGACCAGCGAGCTGTTTGTTCATCTCTCACAGTTGGCTAACGAAAAGGACGAAGATTTTGCGGCAGTCGTTCCTTTGCAAAGCGATGACCGTCCGCAGCCGCTCTGTGCAGTTTACAAGAGACTGCCCTGTCTGGCGGCGGCCGAACAGTCCATCGCCGTCGGCGAACATACTCCGCGCGCGTTGCTCGATAAGGTCAAAACGCTTTATGTCCATTTCAGCGAGTTTGCGAATCTTCCGGGCGCCGAGCATTTCTTCTTGAATTTGAATCGTCCGGAAGACTACGAACGCGCAAAGGAAATTGCTCGCCAGCGACGGAACTCCGGATAAACTAATTTGCGAGTGCGTCCCGTTGAGGTCGCGGAGTCGGGAGCGGTAGCGACCGAGTAACAATAGCAGCAATCCGGGTTAGTGCTATCGGCCTGACCCGGCCGCTACCGCTCCCGGTACTGACCTCATCCTCAAATCAGGTCACCGCCAATGGATTCTTTCTGTTTGCAATTTTTTGTTCTTGATTCATAATCCCGCTCAATATGTCTCCGCGCAGCAGACTTGCTCGTAAAGTCCTTAAATCATTCCTGCCGATCATACTTGTAATTCTCCTGGCAGTTGTTTCAGTTACAGGGTGGCTTGTCTACAGCATTACTCGTCCGCCGCGTGCTCCCTATCTCGTCACACCGCAAACCTTTGCGAAAGTAACCGGCCCTATGCTGAGGGCGAGTGATGTGACATGGAAGAATCATGATGGGACCGAAGCGCGCGGCTGGATGATGAAAGGAGGGGACGGAGCGCCTGCCGTTATTCTGCTTCACGGGTATGGCGCCGACCGATCGTGGCTGTTGAATCTCGCAGTGAAGTTAAATGAGTCTACAAACTTCACCGTGCTTTGGCCCGACCTGCGCGGCCACGGCGAGAATCCGCCGGTGCGTTGGACCCTTTTCGGCGGCATGGACGGTGACGATGCAGCGGCGGCAATAGAATACCTGCGCGCATTAAAAACCGGTGGCGGGCAGGCTCAGGTTTCCCGAATAGGAATTTACGGCATTGAGCTGGGTTCGTATGCGGCACTGGAAGCGGCGAAACGAACTCCCGAGGTGCGCGCGCTCGCGCTCGATTCAGTTCCCGGATCGCCTGACGACATTATTAGTCACGCAATTGATACCCGATCGGGGATGACGAGCTCGATTTTTCATCGAATGGCCGCTTTGGGTGTCAGAGTTTACGGTCTGGGAAAGTATCAGAACACGCCATCGTGCGACCTGGCTCGTTCATTGCGCGAGGTCCGAGTGATGTTGCTTTCAGGAAATGAGAGCGACCCATGGCAGCGGTCAACGATTGAAGTTGCCCCGTGCTTTACCCCTCCAGCCGAAGTCAAACGCGACTTGAGTCTGACCGGCGCGAACCTTCCAAACGCGACCGGCGAGCAGGAAGAATCTTACGACCGTCCGGTTATCGATTTTTTTGATAAGGCGCTACGTTAGATTCTGAAAGCACGAGGGTCCAAGAGCTCATTAATTCAAGCTTTAACTCCCGACTTCTCTGGTTTAGCCCCAATTTGAAATGACTTTTCCGTAGCCCAGGCGTTTACGCCTGGGAATACAGAGCGATTAGTTTAAAAAGCCCCATTAATGGGGCTTTCAGAGCGCGTTCTGCTCTCACGCAGGCGTAAACGCCTGGGCTAGAGAAAACCGCGCGATGAAAATTAGTTCACTACCCTTCCTCTTAACGCTTAAGCGCAGACTGTAAATCGTGAACTGCGACAAGGACGACGTGCCCGTTGTCAGCGATAACTTCTGTTCGCGCGCCGGCAAAAGAAGTCAATTGCGATTCGTACTGAAGTGGCACAAAACAGAGCACGACTCCGCCGTTTCGCCGAGCTGCTTCAACCACCTGAAGCACGCCTTCGAACTTAACCGGCTCACCATCGGTCTGATAGGTCAGGCGGCCGGGGGCGTAGAATTCCGCCGTTCGTTCGATCGTATGCAATTGAACAATCGGTGTTGCCGCATATCCGCGCGCCGCAGCAGAAGTCAAAAGATCTCGCACCGATTCAGTCCGCGCCACGACCGGGGCCGCACATTTCAGCACGACCGCTGAAGCTACGATGACTGCCACGGCAATTACAACAAAGAGCGGACGTCGCAACTGTGGACGTATCAGCGCGGCAGCGCCAACAATGACCAGCGGCGCCGCTCCAACAATCAAACATAAAGCGCTTAGACCATAATGGACGTGCATGTACCAGTAGCCTGTCGCCGCCACCACAATCAGTGTCACTCCGGTCAGTCGAACGAGGGACTGTCCGCGCCCGACGCTTAGAGCACAAGCGATTCGCTCACCCACCAGCAAGGCTATCGCCGGCAGGACCGGCAAAACATAAGCAGTCAACTTCGAACCGGAAAATGAAAAAAAGACGATTGGCAGGACCAACCACACCAAAGCAAATACTCGCAAACAGTCCAAAGCACCTTGCCCTCGCCAGGCCCAACGCCGCACCGAGACTATCGCGGCGCCAAGGCCGAGCGTCCAGGGCAAGGCAAGGCTGACAACGACCGGCAGGTAAAAATAGATCGGGCCCGGATGATGATATTTATTGCTTACGAACCGCGCGAAGTGATGCTGAATGATGAACTGGTCAATGAAAGTCCAGCCATGCTTTGAAACCATCGGGACAAACCAAACGCCGGCAACGGCAAGACAGACTGGGATTCCCCAAATGAGGCTCGTTAGCAGACCGCGCCGCGGGCGCTCGAGGCGTACGATGTAGTAGAGCGCGACTACGCCGAAGACAATCACTAAACCAATCAGTCCTTTAGCGAGCGTCGAAAGCCCCGCAAAAAGATAAAAGCCTGCGAGCAAAGCCGTCTTCGCATCGCCCTTTGATGCTTTCGAGCTGTCTGTCCGACAGAGGTAGTTCACGAAGAATGCAAAGGCGCCGGTCACGGTCATCGTTAGAACGATGTCGAAACTTGCGGCTCGCGAAAAACCAATGGCCCCAAGACTGGAAAGCCAGACCAACGCCGACCAACGGGCAATTGCGCCGCGCTCCGCATTGATCGTGGCCGCGTCTGAATGATCACCGATTGCTCGCGCCGCCCAATACACAAAGAATGCAGTCAACAATCCGCAGAGTGCCGGTCCCAGTCGCGCCGCATACTCAGTCACGCCCAGGAGGCGGTAACTCACCATCATCATCCAATAAAGCAGCGGCGGCTTTTCGAACCACGGTATTCCGCCAAGAGTTGGAGTAATCAAATCGCCCCGCTCGAGCATCTCGCGGGCGACCTGTGCGTAGCGGGGCTCGTCCGGGCCGACGAGCGGGAGAGAACCGAGACCCCAAAGATAAAACGCGGAAATCGCGATGAAGAGCAGAAGCCAAGCGCGCTTGGCAACGATTGAAGGATGCAAGTATAGTCGCTCCGAAGTTGTCAGTTGTTAATTGTCAGTTGTCAGTTGTCAGTTGCGATCTCCGCCACGAGATTCAGGTGCCAATGTAACTTTATCAAAAGGACTCCGAAGTATCCTCGAAACGTGAGTAGGTTTCAAACGTGACAACTGACGAGTGGTGGGACGGTTTAGAGTTCAAGCTTCAGCTTGTCCTACTAAAAAAGGACAGCCTAAAGGCTGAACTCTAGACCGTCGTTTCCGAAACGTACCACCACCAACTTACGACTGATCACTATTCGCATTCATGCTACGAACTGCGGTAATCGGCGTCGGACACCTCGGGCGGCAACACGCGCGCATCCACGCCGCGTTGGCCGCCGAAGGTGAATCGCAATTCGTTAGTGTCTGTGACATTGACGATCAGCGCGCGCGTGCGGTCGGCGAAGAATGGCGCGTTCCATCGACAACCGACTGGCATTCTCTCGTTGGTAAAGTTGACGCGGTCAGCCTCGCTGTCCCGACTGAGTCTCATTGCTCCATAGCCTGTGCCTTGCTCGAAGCCGGAATTCACGTCCTGGTTGAGAAGCCAATCTCGCGCACTTTGGAAGAAGCCGATCAAATGATTTCGGCGGCGAAAAAGGGCGGCGCAAATCTGCAAGTGGGCCACGCCGAACGATTCAATCCGGCGTTAGTCGCGTTGCGCCCGCAGGTAAACAATCCTGTCTATTTTGAAATTCATCGGGTGGGCCAATTCACGATGCGCTCTCTGGATATCGACGTCGTGCTCGATCTGATGATTCACGATTTGGATATCGTCCAGTGGCTGGTGGGTGAAGATGTCGAAGCGACCAGCGTTCACGCCGTCGGCATTCCGATTCTGACTAACCGTGTTGATGCTGCAAATGCTCGCATCGAATTCGCGACCGGCGCCGTCGCGAACATCACCGCGTCGCGCGTCGGCACTGAAAAGATTCGCAAGATGCGCTTCTTTCAGCCGCGCGACTACGTCGTGGTTGATTACCTGACAAACTACGCCTCGATCAGCAACCTGGCCCAGTCCGGCACGAGCCCTTGGCCCGGCGTGCGCACACAAGTTTTGGAAGTAAAAGACGTCGAGCCGTTGCGCGCAGAAATTCATTCGTTTCTAAATGCCGCAGCAAATCACGAGCGGCCTTTAGTCTCCGGTGAAGACGGCCGGCGAGCTTTGGATTTGGCGCTGAGGACACTGAAACAGATTGAGGAACACACAGTAAGAATCGATGTAAACTCGTTATTGCAAAGCGCTACGTGACGGTTGCTAAAAACCAACGTCTTTTAAGGAAATACCAACGTTGCTATGATGTCCCGAATTCAGCACAAGAGGTTCGCAAATTTTCCAAGCCGACTGAATCGTTGATATCATGGGCTACAGCGAATGGGTCGACTGGCGATATCCAGGAGAGTCTCTGAGATGTCAAACGAACAGATCGAACGCAAAATGGAGTTCATTGTTGACACGCTTGCGCAAGTCGCCGTCAACGATCAAAAGCACGAGATGCAGTTGTCGCGTCTCGAACGGATTGCCAAGCTGATGGTGCGAGCCGGATTGCGCGAACGTCGGACCAGAAGCGAGGCGGATGAACGCCTTACTGGGGCACTTGCCGCAGTGGCGCTATCTCATGTCGAACTGGCGCAGTCTCAAACCGAACTAGCGCAATCTCAAAAGGAGACTCAAGCGTCGATCCGACACACCGATGATCGCCTTGACGCATTGATCGATATCGTTCGCAAGCAGCAAAATGGCTCTTCCTAGTTAACTCAAGGCTCATCACAAGTCGTGACGATTCCCCACGAATGCCAACCAGAATTGAAAATCTCGGAATTCCTGCGCGGCCGAATCGCAGCCGGCGACTTCCCCTCCGCCGTCTACCTGATTGCTGAAAACGACCAGACGATTTTTGCTGACGCCCTCGGCGATGCAGTACGCGAGCCAGAGCCTCACCCAGCGACGCTGGAAACCATCTATGACCTGGCGTCTTTGACCAAGCCTTTGATTACCGGCTTGCTTTGCGCTCAGTTGTTTGAGCGAGGTGAATTCATCCTCGACGATTCAGTCGCGAATTATCTTCCGGAGTTTGACCGTTCTGACAAGAATGGGATCAGCATCCGCATGCTGCTCACGCATACGTCCGGTCTGCCTGCGTGGCGGCCGCTTTATTTGTTGACGGATGGAAAACAAGAGGCCGCTTTGTCTGCAATCGCCGCCGAGCCACTTGAATCTCAGCCGGGCGAACGCGTGACTTACAGCGACCTTGGATTTATCACGCTCGGCTTTCTTTTACAGCGATTAAGTGGGCGAACGATTGACGTCCTGGCGCACGAGCAAATCTTCGCGCCGCTTGGTTTGCAGCATACATTTTTCAATCCAGCCATCGCCGCGCGCACCGGCGTCGCAGCATGCGAAAGCGGCAACGCTTATGAACGCGACATGTGCGAACGCGATTTCGCTGGACGGTCTTATGACGGTTGGCGCAACGAAACCATTTGGGGTGAAGTTCACGACGGGAATGCTTATTTTCTTGGCGGCGCGGCCGGGCATGCGGGATTGTTTTCGACCGTGACAGAGACTCTTAAATTGGCTAATCAGTTTATTGGTTCGCAATCTCAATTACTGAAGCCGGAAACGTGTGAGTTGTTTCGCCAGAATATGACCTTAGGATTAAACGAAGCCCGATCGTTCGCGTGGCAACTTGCCGAAACTAAGGATTCAACCGCGGGAGCGAGTTTGCCCCCCGATGCATTTGGCCACACCGGATTCACCGGGACCAGTTGCTGGATCCATGCCGACCGCGAACGTGTGTTCATTTTGCTCACCAACCGAACCCACAATCGCGCGCTGCCTTTTGCCAACATCAACAGCGTCCGCCGAGAATTTCACACGCTTGCGGTAGACGCGCTCACAGTTCGCTGATCGAACGCCTTGGACGACTCGCACCACACTCAAGAGGCCGGATCGCGCGTCGCACGGCTGCGAGAATTTCTCAGTCTTGAGCGGAATGTCACCGCAGCGTCCGGCGCTGTTTTCCTGCTGGGCTTCGGCGAAGAGCTTTGGAAGAAATTTCTGCCCAAGTATCTGGAAGCTCTCGGCGCGAGCGTTCCGCTCATCGGACTGTTCGGCACCGCAGAAGATTTTCTCGACGCAATTTATCAGTATCCGGGAGGCTGGATTGCTGATCGATTCGGCAGACGCAACGCCTTTTTCTTCTTCCTCGGTCTGGCCTGCATCGGTTACTTCGTCTATCTGTTTGGACCGTCGTGGCCATTTGTGTTTATCGGATTGGCGTTTGTGATGGCCTGGCAGAGCATGGCTTCGCCGGCAATTTTCGCAATCATTGGCGATGCTCTACCTCCTGAAAAGCGCGCCATGGGATTTTCGATCCAATCGATCCTCAAGCGCGTTCCGATCGTGATCGCGCCGCTCGTTGGCGGCCTGATTATCACGTCCCGAGGCGTCATCAGCGGTGTTCGACTCGGTTTAATCGTGACCCTGGTTATCGCGTTGATGACCGCAGTCCTGATTTGCTTTATCAACATCAAGCGCGAAGTCCACGCCTCAATAAACATCTTCGGCGTTTGGAAGTCGCTGCGCAGCAATCTCAAACGACTGCTCGTGTCGGATATCTTTATTCGCGTCTGTGAAGGGATGGCCGATGTTCTGGTTATTTTGTACGTCACGAACGTTTTGCATGTCTCCATGGCCAGGTTTGGGACACTCCTGGCGATTCTGTTTACCACCACCCTTTTAATTTATGTGCCGGCGGCGAAAGCTGCCGATCGCGTGGGGCGGCGGCCTTTCATCATTGCAACCTTCTGCGCCTTCGCACTCTACCCGCTGGCCGTGATCAGCGCGCGTGATTTCACCGGCCTGGTAATCGCATTCATTATTGGGGGCTTGCGTGAAATCGGCGAGCCTGCTCGCAAGGCAATGATTGTCGACTTCGCCGAACCAAAACTTCGCGCTCGCAGCGTCGGACTCTACTATCTGGTACGCAGTCTCGCGATCACACCGGCTGCGGCCATCGGCGGTTTGCTTTGGAAATATTCGCCGCAAACGCCGTTCTTGATCGCCGGCATCTTCGGCATCGCCGGTACGTTCATTTTTATCGGGACAGTGCGAGAGCGTCACGCCGAAACATAGGAGTCTTACTTTGCGGCTCTGCGCTTTGCTTGAAAACTACCTTGCAGCGGGCAGCGTTATCTCCCGCAAAGACGCGAAGGCGCAAAGATACGCAGAGTGAACCTAAGACATTCCTCGGACGATTTTTCAAGGCTCACGATCTTATTTTTGTAGTAAGATGGCCGTGCTCCCAGCCTGCTCCCCGCAGCTAGATCAAAAGAATGAAATATCCTTCGCCCAAGATCTCGACCGTTTTGCTGTTCGCTATATTTGTCTCGTCGTTTGGCGGGTTGGCGTTTGCCCAGAGCCCGCCGGATGGCTCATTAGGCGACGGAACGAAGCGTTGGCCCGTGGAAAAACCTTCGGTTGTAAAAACAGCCGAGGGAAAATCACCGGCCGCGACCGAACCGGTGATGCGGATAGCGCTCTCCACCAGCACCGGCGCCGCGACTATTTCCACCACTGCCCGCCTGGTTAACGTTTCGGAATCCAGTGGTGAAGCACAGTCTCTCGAAACTGCTCGAATCCGAGTTGAGTCGCGTTCTCTATCGATCCCGAGAGGAACGGAGGAGCGCGCCTACGAAATTGAGATGGCGCGCAAGTTGTCGCGCGAGGATGCGGATCGTCTGGCGCAATCAATTCACGAACTGGCCGGCGAGACAGTACGATTTGAACCAGAGCCGGGAAACACGTGGAGAGTTCTGTTTACCAAGCCGTCAAAAGCTGAAGCCGAGGAAGCGAAAGAAAACCTGGAAGAAGCGGGCTTTGAGGTGCTGAGTTTGAAAGAAGTTCAGTATCAGAACCCGGCCGTTAGTTCGAACTCACCGGCTCCAACCAAACCGGGCGGCAACAATTCAACAAGACTGAGGCTCACGGCGCGGCCCGCAGCGCCGACGCGTGAGTTGGTTGCCTTCGCCCGAGGCGCCGCGCCCTCTTTCCGTTCCAGCGCGCCATTGATTTTTGCTTCCAGTGACGAGAAGAATGCGCCAGTGCGTTTCAACGAGAAACCCTACCGCGGCAAGATCGAAGTCTTCGCCAACACGCACGGCGCCGTGACCGTGGTGAATGTCATCGGTTTGGAAGACTACGTGAAAGGCGTCGTGCCGAACGAACTTTCTTATCCGGCGCTCGAAGCGTTGAAGGCCCAGGCGATCGCCGCGCGGACCTACGCCCTCAAGAATCGTGGTCAATTTCAGTCCGAGGGTTTTGACTTACTGCCCACGACTCGTTCGCAGGTCTATCGCGGTCTGTCGAGCGAGACGCCGCTGACAACTCGCGCAGTTGACGAGACGCGTGGCGTTATCGCCACTTACAACGGCGAGCCGATTAACGCGCTGTACACTTCGACCTGCGGAGGCCGCACCGAAGATGCCGGCAATATTTTCAACGACGCAATTCCCTATTTGCGCGGGCGCGAGTGTGCGGTCGAAGGCAAGGCCGCTTTCGCTCCGTTCACGATCAAGAGTTCGCGCGACTTGATGGAGATCAAGGACGAGCGCGATCTTATCTATGCGCGCGACGCTGCGTTGCTGGCCGTGAACGGTTTCAAATTGCCCGAGGACAAAATCTCCAGTTCCTGGCTGTCTGCGCACGTTTCCGAATCCGAGGTTCGCGATTGGTTAACCAATGTCGCAGGTTTGGCTCGCAATGCCGCGTTCAGGGCGCCGAACGACGCGGCGAAACCACCACAGTTCAGTTCCGCCCTGGTCGCCGCCTTATTTGGCGATAACCGCGCCGACACGCTCTTGAATGGCGCTGATGCGGATTACCTCTTGAGTTTTCGCGACGGGCAAGACGTCCCAACTGAGAATAGGGCAGACGTCGCTATGCTGGTTCGCGACGGCGCACTCGCACTCTTTGCGGATGCCACGCTGCGACCGAAGGAGACGCTTTCACGCGCGCGTACTCTGCATGCGATCGCGCGCATGCTCGAGGCGAAGAGCCTTCTGGCATTACAGAAAGGAACTTCACGGCCGGCCGCGAGCGGAGTCATGATGCTGCGCTCGAACAAGGGAAAGGATTTGCCGATCGCGGTTAGCAAGGAAGTGTTCCTGTTCCGTGAATTCGGCGGCGATCTTTATCAAACGAAATCGCTGGCAATGGTCGGCGGAGAGCCCGTGGTCTTTCACGTCAGCTCCAGAGGCGAAGTCGATTATCTTCAGGTCAGCCCGGCCACCAACGGTGCGGCTGCCGATCGATTTTCTTCACTGACAAACTGGTCAGCACAGATGAATCTGCGCACTGTTCAGGGGCGGTTGGCTCGATCGGTTCGAGGCATCGGAGCAATAACGGATCTGCGGATCGCAAAACAAGGAACCTCCCGACGTGTCATCGATCTCGAGGTCATCGGCACGCAAGGCGTGGCGCACATCCGCGGCGGACGCATTCGTTCAGCCCTCGGTTTGAAGGAGCAACTCTTTGTCATCGATCGCACTTATGATGAAAACAATCGAGTATCATCCTTCACATTCACGGGTCGTGGATGGGGACACGGAGTCGGCATGTGCCAGTTTGGCGCCTACGGTCTGGCGAAGCAGGGTCTCAACGTCGAACAAATCCTCAAGACTTATTACACCGGGATCGAGCTAACCAACCTGTATTAGAGGCCAATCATCTACCTGGCGAGGAACTTTTCATAATCGTAACCGTGCCGTTGGCGTAGTCAATCGTGAGCCGGCAACCCTTCAGCATTCTGCCTCCAAGGATCGCTTCATTGACTGAAGCCGGTGTCGACCAGAAACTCTACATTCGACGAGCCCATATCAAGTCTGATTACCGGGTCGTTGTGAATATTGAAATAACCGTCTATTTGCATTACTGACGAGGCGTCACCAAACGGTGAATGTAGGGAGAGCCTACACGTAAGAAGAAGAGTGTGCCGGCGTGTCCCGCCGCACGAGCCTTGTCAGTAGCCTCAAGTTCATCATCTCCAACAAAATAGTCATTCGTTCCCAGCTCGATGGCCACAATTTCTCCCGTATGCTCAGGCTCAAGTTTCAGCGCCAACTCATCCAAGTAAGTTTGCTTAGCGCGATCGATCATTTCCAGCGTTTGTTTGACCGCCTCGATTACTCTATCAATTGCTTCATCAGAGCAACCTACCCAGTCCGCTGTCTTGGAAGGTGCTGACGGTATGGGATCTAAAGAGAAATTACCTTCCTGAATCCGCACCTCTTCGCCGTGCTTTGCGCAGACGCGTATCTCCTCCGGAGGACTTTTGATGATCTCGCGGATTCTTGGAATCTTTGTAAAGTCTCTCGGATCTATTGGTCGCCGTATTTCACTCATGCTCGCCCATCAACAGTCATTTCATAGTAAAACATAACGGCGTTCGTCGCTAACAGATCTTCCAAACTTATTTCGACTAGAAAAGGACGCATTTTTATCTGAATGGGTTAAGGCATTGCAGGATGTGATATTAGTAAATTCAACTTTATCGGGGCTGCTTCTTGCAACTTTCTTTACGTATCCATGCCTGTCAACTTGTGCTAGATTTCTGTCATCGACAAGTGCTGCCTTTGAAATTGAGGAAGTGTTATGGCCGCCAGAATCGAACCTCTCTTAACCGTCGCTGACCTCGACGCCTGTCCTGAAAACAACAATCGCTATGAACTGATCGGAGGAGAACTTTTCGTGTCCGGCGCTCCCGGCATTCCCCACCAACTTGTTATTCAGAAACTACAAATAGCGTGCGCTTTTCACGTAATCAAATCATCGGCGCACTAGTTCTGTTCGGCGTCATCTGGCTAGTCATTGCGATTCGGCTTATCGTCTACCGCGGCTGAGTTTCCGAAAAATCGGCCCCGGAAACACAATTCACAACTCTTAACATTTCTTTACTTGCTCTTGACACGCATTAACACGAGAGCAAGTATGCTCTCATCCGTCTGGATTGACTCTTTATTTTTAGAGGCCACAATGGATTTTAAGCGAAGCAAACTCCTCGGCGGTTTCAACCGGTTCCGGCTTATTCTTACGCTGGGTTTCGCTGTGCTCTTGCCCGCGGCGGCCCTCATCTATGTCAACTACAGCCAGTTACGATCGTTTCAACGCGACAAGGTCCTCGAGGCTGCCATTCATCGTGATTTTCAGGAGTGGCTCGCCCTCACGGAAAAGAAGATGAACAAGAAGGCGTATGCGAAGGCTGAGGAAGCGCGCGAGATGTTTCCCTCGCCCGATGAAAACAGCGAAGACATCGAAAGGAAGCTCGATCAAATTCTGGCCCAGTGTTCCTGTTTTGCTCACGCCTTTCTAATTGACGACGGGGAAATGATTTTCCGGTCGCAGCCGCAACCGGACGAGTACGTGCGCAAAGAGCATGAGCGTACGGCCGCCAGCTATAAAGAATGGTTTAGCTCCGAAACGGACAGCAGGATGTACGTGGAAGCCCTCTACAAAAAAAGCCAGCACATCGCCTTCATCGCGAATCAAACAAAACGCGCCGAGGGTCCCGCATATCTTAGCACTGCTTTTTTCGTCTTTCCCGAGGTACCGAAGAGCCGGACTGTTGTCGGCGGTGTGATCTTCGACCCTTGTTATCTCAAGAATGATTTCTTTCCCTCGATCCTCGCAGATCAGGTGAATCAGCGAAGCAGCGAGCAGGGCGGAAATCCTACGGCCATGATGATCTTTCCCTCCGACATAGAAGGCGAAAACCAGTTGAAGCCGCTGGCCACGACCGCCGGTTGGGGAGACGGTAAGCCTGAGGTCACGCGCAAAATGGACGATGTCTTTGGGCGGCTCGTGCTGGGAATAAAGTATCAGGGCACCAGCGTCGAAGCGATGGGCCGCAACTGGATGCATCGCAGCTTCCTGCTGCTGGGCATTCTATCGTTGTTGATAATCGGGGGACTGGTTTTGACGAAGCACGTGGTCAGCAAAGAGATGGCGCTGGCCCGGCTAAAATCCGACTTCGTCTCGAATGTTTCTCACGAGCTGCGCACGCCGCTGGCGTTGATTCGTTTGTATGCTGAAACGCTCGAGTTGGGCCGCATCACGACGCGGGAAAAGAAGCAACAGTACTATCGCATCATTCGCAAAGAAAGTGAGCGCCTGACGGCTTTAATCAACAACATTCTGGACTTCTCGCGCATTGAGGCCGGCCGCAAAGAGTATGAGTTTCGCGAGACCGACATCGGCGATCTGGTGCACAACACGCTCGACTCGTATCGTTATCAGATCGAGTCACAGGGCTTTGCTTTTGAAGAAAAGATCGACGACAACCTGCCGCCGGTGGTTGTTGACCGTGAAGCGATCGCGCGCGCGGTAGTCAACCTGGTCAATAACGCTTTGAAGTATTCAGCCGACGACAAGTTTTTGGGCGTGAAGCTTTATCGCGATAACGGCTCAGTCAAACTGGAAGTTGTGGATCACGGAATCGGCATCGCGCGGCGCGATCAGGCAAAGATTTTTGAGAAGTTCTATCGCACTGGCGACCCGCTGGTGCACAACACGAAAGGCAGCGGTCTCGGTCTTTCGCTGGTGCGCCATATCACCGAAGCCCACGGTGGCGAAATCGAGGTCGACAGCACGCCGGGCAAAGGCAGCAGGTTTGTTCTATCGTTACCGTTAAACGGAAGCCCTCAACAAAGAATCACCCAGACAACTTAGGAAAATACGATGAAGAAGAATTTGAAATACGTTGGACAATCAAACGGCGGCGGGCCAAACTTTACCGCTCCGGTCGAAATGAAGTCCGAACCCACAAATGGCAAGCGCACACGGATTCTGATTGTCGAAGACGAGCCGGCGATGGTCGCCGGCCTGCGCGACAATTTTGAATACGAAGGTTATGACGTGATCAGCGCCGGCGACGGCGCAGCGGGCCTGGAACGCGCGCTGGCGGACAATCCTGACCTGGTCGTGCTCGACGTCATGATGCCGCAAATGAGCGGCCTCGACGTCTGCAAGCGACTTAAAGCAGAGAGACCATCGATGCCCATCATCATGTTGACCGCCCGCGGCCAGGAAATCGACAAAGTGGTCGGCCTCGAGTTGGGCGCCGATGATTACGTCACCAAACCATTCTCGATTCGCGAGTTGATGGCCCGCGTGAAGGCAGTTCTCCGCCGAGCTTCGCCCCAGCAGCCAACTCCCGAGATCTATCGCTTCAGCGACGTCGAAGTAAACGTGCGCAGTAACGAAGTCCTCCGCGCCGGCTCGCCCGTGGATCTCTCGGCAAAAGAGTTTGCCCTGCTCGCTTACTTCTGCGCGCATCCGGCTGAGACGCTCACGCGCGATCGCCTGCTTGATGCGGTGTGGGGTTACGAGAATTATCCGAACACGCGCACAGTCGATACGCACATTGTTCACCTGCGGCAGAAGTTGGAACCGAATCCTGAAGAGCCGCGTTTCATTCTTACGGTTCATGGCAGTGGTTATAAATTTGTCGGATAAGGAACTCTTCCCATGAGGTCTTCAGCAGTAACTGGTGGATTAGCAGCGGTAAGGCGCGCCGTCGAAGTTTCTGCGCCGCCCGCTCGAACGCAAACACGCAGGCGCGATCTGGAGTTGAAGTTGGCCGCGCTGCAAAAAGATTATGCGGACCTGCACACGGCGATTTTTGAAGCCGCCCAGGTGCACCGGCGTCTATGCGCGCCGCGCCTGGTGCGGGCCGGCGGTTTCGAAATCGCCAGCGAGATCTTCGCTGTGCGTCATTTGCCCGGCGATTTCTTTACCGCTCAATCGCAGGAAGAACAGGTGGTGTTAGCCCTGGGCGACATTAGCGGCAAAGGTTTGGCTGCCGGAATGTGGACCACGCACCTGGTCGGCTTGACGAACAATTACGCCGCGATGACCTCCGACCCAAAGAAAATCGTGGCCGGCGTCAATCACGATCTTTGCGGCATGCCTTTAACGATGTCTCTCGCGAGTTTGTTTCTCGCGCGATTGAATCCACAAACCGGGATACTCGAGTACTGCAGCGCCGGGCATCCGCCGGCTCTGCTGCTGAGGGCGAATGGTGACCTGGAGTCGCTTTCCGAAGGAGGGCTCCTGCTCGGCGTAACCTCAGACGCCACGTACTATTCCGCGAAGGTGCAACTCGGTCCTGACGATGTGCTTCTGGTTTACTCAGACGGCATCATCGAGTCGCTCAACGAAGAGGGCGATGAGTTTGGTTATGCGCGGCTGCGGGAACAATTGCGGCAGGCACGAAGTCAATCAGCCGATGCGATTCTGTTTTCAGTGCTGGGTGCGGTGCAGGATTTTGCCGGGACTCGGCCGCTGATGGATGACATGACTCTGGCAGTCGTCCACAGGGCATCCGCTACTGAATCCGCGGTTCTTCATTAGTCTAAGGGGCGCCGGCACCCAAGGACGGCATCGTCTTAAAACGCGAAATGTGAGTGACTGTGTTCGTAGATGTTTAAGGTGTAATTGGCTTGAGTGCCTTCATGTACGCCTCATAAAGCACGGTGTCGGAGCCGACGACATAACCCAACATATAGTTGCCACTTCCAGTGTGATTGTGTTCGCCGCCAGCTTTGCACGGGCCGGGCGACGACGCGCCTCCCCACGAAAGCACCTGACACTTGTTGCACCAGCGAAAATTATCCTGGTAGTCCTGCGGGATCGCGGCAGTCCCGGCCCTGATTGGCAGCACATAATTGCCGCTCCCAACATGGTCATGATTTCCACCACCGGAACATTTGCCTGGTGAGGCACTGCCTGCAAATGAGAGCGCCTGGCATTTGTTGCACCAGCGCCAGTTCCCCTGACTACCTGCTGGAACCGGCGTGTTCATGGCGATGCAATAGTTGCGGCTGCCGGTATGGTCATGCAATCCACCGGCGGGACAATCACCAAGGCTGGCGTTGCCGGCAAATGCTATTGCCTGACACTTCTTACACCACTGCCAGTTGTTTTGCAGACCCTCGCCGAGAACATCCGAGTTCATGAACAAAGCGCCAAAAACGCCGGGACCAAACAGCGCGATCGAGGTGCTAATTGTAGTGCCGTTCGCGCCCCAACCACCATTCTTCTCGACCCAGCGGTAACCACTACCATCAGTTTTTGTGTCCCAGCCCATCGGTGTCGCTTGCATGTCCGCCCATTGTGCTGAAGTGAGAACGCGGCCATCGTTTTTGTTCAAGCTGTAAAGCACCTTCGCAATATCATCAATGGCGACGTACCAACCGGCGGCGCCGGCGCCGAGACCACTATCACCCCAGTCAAAGCCGCTGGTACTTCCCGGATACTTGTACGAGAAGGCATAGGCCGTGTGCTGAGGCCCGGTCGCCGGAGGTTTCGTATCAACGCCGATGGCCCCCACCGGTTCAAAAACGTACTTTTGAACCAGCTTGACATAAGCGGCGGCCAGTTTCGCGGCGCGATTGGGCGGATCGTCCACGAAACCATCTATCCAAGGCAGCAAGATACGAAAGATCCCGAAGTTGTAATTGCTGTAACAGGGATTGTGGTCGTTCGGATTTATGGGATTCATAGGATTCACTACGCTGGCCGGTTGGCATGTCGTGGTCGCGCTGGCATTAACCGACTGGGTGAAGAAAGTTTTGAGCGTCGAATAAGACTGGTCGTTGTTGCCGTAGTCCTTGATCCCGCTTCGGTGCGAAAGTAGTTGACGAAACGTGATTGCCTTAACGTGGCTGTCCAGATGCCAGTCGCCCGGCAGGTGTCCGCCGATCCCGGAGTCGAGACTAACGTTGTTCTTTGCGAGTACGCGGATCGCGGCCAGGGCCGTTATCACCTTGCTGACACTCGCCATCGGAATCTTGGTTGACGGCAGAAACATTCGCGACGGCGCGTTGGCGTTTGTGCGGGCTTCGCCATGCGAATACGCTCCCACCGATGCACTGCCTACGGTGCAGGCGTAACCCACAACCTTGCCATCCAGGCGTGCCATAATGTTTTTGTACACGTCGTTGATCAAAACGCAGCGCGTCGTATCGCAAACCTTTTCGTTCAGTATCGCGGCAGCCGTCATCGACCAGCCGCTGCCATCCATGTCAAACGCCACAGTCTTGATGGGACCGTAAACCTCATTGTAGTAGCCCATCAACATATGAAGTTCGTCTGGAACGTTTCTATTTAAATATCCACCCTTCTCGTTGATGATGCTCCAACTGTTGCCTCCCTGCTGAGGAAACGCCACGCAGACGATCTTCGCGCCGTTCTGCGAAAGTTCCCCCATCTTCTGATGACACTCGTCAGGTATGTTTCGGTTGAGGTAAGCGCCCTGATTGTTAACGATGCTCCAACTATTTCCCCCTTGCGGCGGAAAGGCAACTGATACGATCTTCGCGCCGTTCTGTGACAGATCGTGCATCTTCTGATGGCACTCGTCGGGAATATTCCGGTTCAAGTACGCACCCTGGTTGTTGACGATGCTCCATCCTCCCTGAGGAGGAAATGCCACGCGGATGACCCGGGCTCCGTTCTGCGAAAGATCATGCATTTTCTGGTGGCACTCTTCGGGTATGTTTCGATTAAAGTAAGCACCGCTCTTGGCAACGATGCTCCAGCGATTGCCTCCACCTGGAGGAAAAGCTACGCAGATAACATCATCGCCGGCTGACGCGAACTCTTTTATCTTCTGATGGCACTCATCAGAAATGTTTCGATTAAAGAATACTATTGCCATTGCTAATTACCTCCGTGTTCGGGTTAGGTTGGTTTCAAGCGACGCCAGATCGGTTCTGCGAATTGGGTGTCGCACTCGACGAGTCGATTGCCGGTCTCTTTGGTACACCCGGCAGGGGGGATGCAAGACTGAGTGCCGCGGCTAGGTTTCAGATCAAAAAGCCGTTGACACGAGTACCAGAATGAATTGGTTACCGCGCCTCGGACAGTTTAGTGGCTGATTTCTTAATTGAACTGAACTAGTCGGTTAGGAGTCAGCCGCTAATTGGATCTACTGGCTTTTTGGCTACGTGAAAATATGACGGTCGTCCTCAAAAGTCAATGATTAATGTTCCCATACAAGAACTCTGCGTAATGCGCTTAAGTTTGAATACAAAGATGTTCGCCGAAGATGCGATGAATCATGCTTGGAACCCTGAACAGAGGGTGGTTAGTTCATGCGCGGCGTCCTAAAGTTGAGCAGCGGACAAATCGCGAACCTGACCACAGGTTAGTTTTTGCACGTGAAAAAACCCAGCTGAAGTTGGTACTCTAGCGCCGTGCAATCCGAACCCAACCTGACCGCCCACCTTCAACCAATCATTGCCATCGTCGGTCCGACCGCATCTGGCAAAAGCAGTTTGGGAATAGAACTCGCCCTTCGTCTCGGCGGCGAGATCATCAACTGCGATTCCGTTCAGGTTTACCAGGAAATACAAATCGCTACGGCCAAGGTGCCGCTGGAGGAGCGCCGGGGCATTCCTCATCATCTGATCGATTTTGTTTCGCCGCGTGAAGCTTTTACCGCCGCTGACTGGGCGCGCGCGGCAATCGACAAAATCGAAGAAATCGAAATGCGCGAACAACGAGTGCTTCTGGTGGGCGGCACCGGCTTTTACTTGCGAGCGCTGCGCCGTCCGTTCTTTCCCAGTCCGGGCACTGATGAAGAACTTCGCGCTCGTTTGACGAAGATTCGACAACTCCGCGGCCCTGAACATCTTCATCGCATTCTGCAACGATTTGATCGAGCCGAAGCTGAAAAGCTGCATGCGCGTGATTGGCCGAGGGTGCAGCGCGCGATCGAGTTCTTTCTGCAAACTGGCCGGCCAATTTCCAATGAAAGACCTTTGCGTCCTGAGCCGCCGGCGCTCGCAGAGCGAATTCGAGTCATTGCCCTCAATCCTCCGCGCGCTGAACTCTACTCGCGAATTGACCGGAGAACCGAGCAACATTTTGCCCACGGCCTAATTGAAGAGGTTCGGCGTTTACTCAACGAGGGCGTGCCTCCAAATTCCAGCGCTCTCGGGGCGCACGGGTACCGCCGGGTGGTTGAATACCTGAATGGTGAACGCGATTTGGACAGCGCGATCGAACAGACAAAGCTTGATGTGCGACACTACGCGAAGCGCCAGTTGACATGGTTCCGGCAAGAACCCGGCGTTGAGTGGGTTGATGGTTTCGGAGACGATCCGTGGATACAGTCTTTAGTGGCGCAGGCTGTCCAGCCTGCGGACCAACGATTCGCAAACTAACAGTTTGCGTTACGGTCAGCGGGAAATAAAACGCTTGTAAGCTGGGGAACGCCTGTTATACTCTGAGCGCTCCGACGGATACATTTCTTTTTGAGGCAAATCGCTTGGTGGATTCAAAGCCGCTACCGCAAAACATCCAGGATGGTTTTCTCAATCTCGCGCGTCGCGAGAAAGCGACGGTGACAATTTATCTGGTTAACGGCGCGAAGCTTCTGGGCCGAATAAAGAGCTTCGACAAATTTTCTTTGATTTTGGAAACCGGCGCCAACGATCAACTGATTTTCAAACACGCCATCTCAACCATCTCGCAATCCCGTCGGTCCACCGGCGAGCTTCGTCACTCACCAAACCCCAGCGACAATCCGGAGCCGGAAACGCCAACCGCTTAAGCGATCCAACGATAATTCATCAGATGGCCGGCGCGTTCATCACCTTTGAAGGAATTGACGGCTGCGGCAAGTCTACGCAACTTCGCCTGCTCGCGAGCGAATTGCGTGTCCGGCAGCTGGACGTAGTGACGACGCGCGAACCGGGCGGAACGCCGCTGGGACAAAAGCTGCGCGCCGCGTTGCTCGACGTACAAGAGCAGGTGGATCCGTTGGCTGAGTTGCTGGTGTTTGCCGCGGATCGCGCCCAGCATGTGCGCTCGTTATTGCGGCCCTCGCTGGCGGCGAATAAGATCGTTCTGTCTGACCGCTACGCGGATGCGACGGTCGCGTATCAGGGATCAGGACGGGGATTTCAACCGGAACTAATTCAGGAGATCGTCCAGTTGGCCACCGAAGGATTGCAGCCGGATCTGACGCTGTTGTTTGATCTTTCAGTGGCCCAGTCCGCGGTGCGCACACGCAAACGCGTCGCAGCCAAGCATAGCGACCGGTTGGATAGTGAGGATGCGGCGTTTCATAATCGCGTTCGTGACGCGTATGTGGCAATCGCCAAAGCAAATCCTGACCGGGTGCGACTGATTGACGCGCGTGGGTCAGTTCAGCAAACTCATGAAATCGTGATGGATATCGTGATGCCGTTTTTAAAGGATAGGGGATTGGTTTCGGATCTTGGGTCTTAGGGCTTGGGTCTTTGAACTAACTAAACCTCTGGACCAAATTCCAGATTTCAATTCCCAGCAAAATGTTTTCAACTCTCATTGGCAACAACGACGTGAAAGAGTCGCTCCGCCGATTATTGGCAGGCGCGCGTATGCCTGGTTCCCTGCTCTTCACAGGCGAGGAAGGCATCGGTAAAAAACTCTTCGCGCTTGAACTCGCGAAAGCGCTCAACTGCCGCAATCGCTCCGGCATCGAGGCATGTGACGAATGCTCATCGTGCAAACGAATTTCCAACTCGACTTTTCCGCCATTCAGTAACGCCGACGATAACAAAGACAGAATGATTTGGAGCGAGCACGCCGACGTTGCCATGGTGCGTCCCTACAAACAAATCATTCGCGTGAAACCGATGCGTGAGTTAGAGCGAGAGGCAAACTTTCGCCCCTTCGAAGGCGCCGCGCGGATCTTTATCGTTGAAGACGCCGAGTATATGAACGACCAGGCCGCCAACGCGTTACTGAAGACGCTCGAGGAGCCGCCCACGACCAGTCACCTGATACTCACGACCACGAATCCGATGGCTTTGCTGGCCACCATTCGTTCGCGCTGCCAGATGATTCGCTTTGCACCTATTCCGGCTTCCGAGATCGAACAGTTCCTGATTCAGCAAAATAAACTGCCCGCCGAAGACGCAACGTTATTGGCGCGCACTTCGCGAGGCAGCCTGGGCCGCGCCCTGGCAGCCGACATTGACGATTATCGCGATCGACGCGAATCGATGTTGACGATTCTAAAGTCGTTGACCTTGACCGGCGATCGGGCCCAACTGCTGCGGTCGTCGGAAGAACTTGCCGGAGCGAAAGATCGATCTGATTACGAACAAAGCCTTGATGTTTTGGAAGCCTTGATTCGCGACGCGTGGAGTCTGGCGCTGGGCCGGCCGGCCGATTCAACCATCAACATCGATCGACTCAAAGACCTCGAGCGGATTGCTTCGGAACTCCGCAGCGAAAAAGCCGCCGTCTGGCTGACCACGATCGAAGAACTGCGCGGGGCTTTGGAGGTCAATATCAATCGCAAGATTGCCAGCGACGGGTTGCTGGTATCGATGGCCCAGGCTTAGATGACCCGGACGCTTACTTTGGCGACGACGGAGCACACGTGTTATCAGCAATGTTCCGGTCCTTAATCGTGAACATCGCCTTTCCCGCCTGGACTGAAGCCTGTCCTGTTTTTGCGCAAGTGTCGATCGTTACCTGCACCTGCCGGTCTGAGGCTTTGTGGTTGAGATCGAGCTTACATCCGCTGTTGGTCACCGCCGGAGGGGCCAGATTAACGTCGTTGCTCGGCGCCAGCGCCCCTCGGGTTTGAGCGATCCATGGAAGCACCACCGCCTTGCTCGCCCCAGAGTCGGGCTGCGAAAAAATGTAATCGCCGGTTTTAGGATCAAAGATAAACAAGTTGCCGCTGGCATCATCCTGCAGACAGGTGTCGAACGCATGCGTCACCACCGTTGCGGTCGCGGCCCAACCGCCCGCCTGGAGCCCGGTGATTCCTCGCGTCGTGCTGTAGCGTCCGTCCGCGCCGACTTGAGAAGGTAGTATCACGAGCGGCTGGTAAGCTCCGCCTTCCATCATGATCACGCCTTGAGAAGTAAGGGTAAGAGGTACCGGCGACTTGATTCCCTCAAGGCCCGAAACTTGAATTGTGAGCGTTGTCTTTTCGCCCTTAACCAGGTTCGTCTTCGGTGCGCTTAGATTGACTCCGACGCTGCGAAAAGTTCCCCTGGTCTCCTGGCTGCCTTCCTTGAGATGGATGTCGATCGATCCGGTGACATCACTGGGCGCCGTGAATACCGCCTTACGCGGTGATTCGGCAATCAAACCCAACTCGCCTGAATCGCTCTCCATCTTCTCCGGCCGGCCGCCTGGTCGCCAATTGAGTTTGGTGTTCGAGCTGTTGCCATCAAAGGGACCGTTGATTTCGATCGGCCTTCCAGCCTGGCCTCGCGGAGGAATAACGAAGGGCGGAGTGGTTTTCGGGTCGGGCGTGACGACCGCGCCTGATGGCGTGGTGCCCGGCGGAGTGATCACCGCCCCGCTCATCGCGTCGAACGATGTTTGGCGGCCGAGAACCTCCACGATTTTCAATTGATAACGAACCGGGCCCGGCCGAATAGGAGTTGGAGGCTGCCAGCTAAAGTTTGGGTTGTTGGCCCGCACCTTCGTTCCTTCAAGGTCGATGACGACGCCTTCCAAAACAGTTCGGCTTTTTCCTTTCTCTTCGGGAGTGTCGCCTTTTGGTTCCATCACCACAGTGCCTGAGATTGTGTCGCCCGGCCTGAGATCGTCAGGCAGATTGAGCTTTACGAGACCCTGGGGCAGTTTGAAAGTAACCACCATCAAGCCACCGTTGGTTTGCACGTCGGCGTTAGGCGAACTTTGCACATCGCTTACCTGGCTCACAAATAGTTTCGGGCAATTTATTTCTTCATACACTTGCTTTGCCGCATTCCAGTTATAACAGCGTTCCTTTCCCGTTTTAGCGTCGCGTTCGCGCTTGCTGCCGCCCGTCTCTTTGCCTTCACCGTCGTAGTTCGTCGTTACCGTACTTGTGGGATTGCCTTCCTTGTCAAAATCTTCGTTAGTGATCGATTTCGGCGTCTTCCCGTCCGCTCCAAATTCGGTGGTTGAGGCATTGGGCGTTTTGAATCCTTTCGGATAAGTGTAGACCGTGCGCTTGACGAGTTTGCCGTTGCGATCATCTTCCTCTCGCTTGATTAACCTGCCCTGATCGTCGTAAGTGTTTCGTATTTGCACCGGATAACCGGAGGCATCACGGCCTACGCCAGTCTCGGTGCCGGCCTGATGCTGTTGTTCGAGGTCACGCGACATCACCGGTACGGTTGCGGTTTCCGAAATAGCGGCTGCCAAAATCAACAATGGGGCACTCAGGATGAGCCAGAGCCAGGCTGAACTGCGTCGGGTGTGCATCTGATCGTCCTCCCGGATAAGTGAGTCGTTACCTTCACGATAAATACGCGCGCGAAGGACTGGAGTAGAATGAACCCTGGATCGAAAAGTGCGGCAGGAACTGTATTACGCGACAATACCTATCACTATGTCAGGAGAGAGTCAACGGAGAGTTTGCGACGTGGGCTGGAGAAAAATAAAGACTGCCGAACGCAGCCTTTCGCATTCAAGATCAGGTAATGCTGACTAGTTCGTGACGCACTTCCGACTTTGCGGCGGCGCCTTCCGCGAGGAGTTTCTCAGTCTCTTTCACAAACGCTTCGACGATGTCTTCGCCGGCGACTTTGCGCATCGGCACGCCATCCTTGAAAATCATTCCCACGCCACGTCCAAAGGTTATGCCAAGCTGGGAATCGTGCGCTTCGCCCGGGCCGTTCACCGCGCAACCCATGATTGAAAGATGCAAAGGCTCTTCGACGTGCGCCAGACGACGCTCAATCTCTGTGACGATCTCGACGAAGTTATCGACATCCAGACGTCCGCAGGTCGGACATGCCACGACGGTCACACCGCGGTTGCGCAAACCGAGAGACTTCACGATTTCCCAAGCGACGCGAACTTCTTCCTGCGGCTCTGCGGCCAGCGAAACGCGGATCGTATCGCCGATGCCTTCGTGCAAGAGGATGCCCAGACCGATTGAAGATTTGACCGTGCCGGTGAAGGCCGTGCCCGCCTCCGTCACACCGAGGTGAAACGGATAGTCAACCTTCTCGGCAAGCAAACGATAAGCTGCAACTGTGCGATGAACGTCTGACGCCTTAAGCGAAATGACGATGTCGGTAAAGTCGAGGTCTTCGAGGATCTGAATGTGACGCATCGCTGATTCGACCATCGCTTCAGGGGTGGCGGTGCCGTACTTCTTCAGCAAATCCTTTTCCAGCGAGCCGCCATTCACACCGATGCGAATCGGCACTTTCTGCGCCTGGGCCGCGCGCACGACCTCGACGATGCGTTCGTGCTTGCCAATATTGCCGGGATTCAGCCGGAGCTTGTCGATGCCGGCCTCGAGGGCCATCAGGGCGAGCTTGTAATGGAAATGGATGTCCGCAACGATGGGCACTTCCGGCACGCGCTTGCGAATCTCTTTCAGAGCAATCGCGGCATCATTGTCGGGCACTGCCAGTCGCACAATCTCGCAACCGGCGCTGACCATCTGTTCGATCTGATCGACAGTCTCGCCAACATTCGCGGTGTCAGTCTTGGTCATTGACTGAATCACTACCGGCGCACCGCCGCCGATCTGAACATGCTTGACTTGTACTGCTCTGGTTTTGCGCATAATAAATTCGTGTCAGAAGCCCGACCGTCAGGGAGGGCCACTCTCGCGGCGAGCCCTTGCTGACGCGCGGGCTTCTGACACGTTCTATTTCGCGGGCGTTGCCGGCGCCGGCGAAGCGGCAGGCGGACTATCTCCTCCACCTCGGGAAATCGAAACCTGTTTCAAGATGTCATTGGTGATCACAAAGACCATCAATAAGATAACCACCACGAATCCTACTTGCTGAATTCGTTCGCGAATTCGCATCGAAATTGTCAGCCCAACCAGAGCTAGGGCGCCTTCAATTAACAATAAGAAGATCGCGCCGCCGTCCAGCACTGGTATGGGCAGCAGATTGAAGACGCCGAGATTCAGACTCAGAAAACCGAGCGTAGAGAACACTCCGGCCCAGCCCAAACGAATCGCCGACGTCGAAGCAACTCGATAAATTCCAATCGGGCCCGACAGAGTGTTGCGCACAGAGCGCTTGCCGGCGAACAATTGGCCCAGCGCCTTGCCCGTGACCCGCATGTATTCCCAGTTGAGTTCGAAAGCTGCTACGGACGCGCCAACCAATCCGACTCGTTGAAATGGAATCTCTTCATCGGGCGTGAATCCCAATCTTTCTCGGTTCTCTTGAGGGTTAAGCAGGCGCGGCGTCGCCGTAATGTCCGTCGAACTCCCACCCCTCTCAACGCGCAAGGTAATCGGCTGTCCCTTGTGCTCACGAATGAACTGCGAGACCTGTTCGGCGCTCTTCACGGGCTCGCTGTTAACTGCGGCGATGCGATCGCCAATTCGGAGACCTGCCTCCGACGCCGGCGAGTTGGCCACCAGGTCGCGCACCACGATGGGGAGGTTTCCGTAATCCGGAAGAAAGTCGATCAACCCTACCGTTTCGCCTTCTTCGGTGTAGGGCCTGGGTTTGATTGTAAGCTTGATGCGTTGGCCGTTGCGCTCGACTTCCAATGGCAACGGGAGTCCCGGCGAAAGCAAAGCGTCATCGGCGATGGTCTTCCACTTTGGAGTGTCGTTTCCGTCGAAAACGACGATGCGGTCACCCGGTTTCAAACCGGCCTGTTCCGCGGCGCCGCCTGGCTGCATCGTTCGCACCACCGGAGGCGGCGTGGCCTGGACACCGTAGATCAGCGCTCCGGCAAACGGAATCGCCAGGGCCGTCAGGATATTCATCACCGGACCGGCGATCGCGACCATGATCCTTTGATATCGCGGCCGCAAATCGAAACGCTCGTGCGCGGGGATGTCCGGCGCGCCGTCGCCTTCGATTGGCGCGTTCGACTCGTCGCCACCCAACTTAACGTAACCACCCAGCGGAATGGCGGAGATTCGATAATCAGTGGTGCCCTTTTTGAAACCCCACAGCCGCGGGCCAAAACCAAACGAGAAAGTCTCGACGCGAATCTTCAGAAGTTTCGCGACGATAAAATGGCCGAACTCGTGCAGCGTTACCGCTGCGCCGAGAATGAAGATGAAAGCTAAAACGCCGATGATTCCGTTTTGTAACAAACTCATAGTGATTCTCGGCTATTGAGTTTACGTGTCGTGTGAGGTGAGGTCAAACCGTGGATTCCGAAGGTTTTTGCCGCCTCGGGCAGTTTTGCCTCAAAAGTCATGAGCAGTCTCAGTCAGCGGCTTCGCCGCAGCACACGGCGGAAAGGCTCTGCCTTTCCGGGGAGGCTCTATCAGTTCTTTTCGAGGCTCCGCCTCGTAAAATCAGAGGCGCAGCCTCGAAATCAGTTAAGTCGGATTCTCGGTAAGGCATAGCCTTACCGCCATGTTGCTGCGGCAAAGCCGCTTTGCAAGTTCCCGAGTGATCGAGAACTCGTTCGCAAGGACTCTTAGGGCAAACAGCCTCAGGCAACGTTCACTCGTGCTTCTCTACTCAATCGCGCGATTGCCGCGCGGGCTGAGGCGCGCGCGTCGCGATCCGCCTCCAGCACGGTCGTAAGATCTCTAACATCAGAAGTCTGATGCCCGTCCATCACCGACTGGATCACGGCCGGGATATCCGAAAACGAAATCCGTTCATCGATGAAGGCTTGCACTGCTTCTTCGTTAGCCGCGTTCAGCGCCGCCGGCAAAGTGCCGCCGGTTTTGAGCGCGCGATAAGCCAGTGAAATGCACGGAAAGCGCTCAAGATCCGGCGCTTCAAAATGCAGCGAAGAGAGTTGTGCGAGATCCAACGGCGGCAATTCAGTCGGACAACGATCGGGATAAGTAAGCGCGTATTGGATCGCGTGCCGCATGTCCGTCACTCCCAGTTGCGCGATGACTGACCCATCAACTAATTCGATCATTGAATGAACGACGGACTCCGGATGGACCACGATGCCGATCGCATCGGCGTCAAAGCCGAACAGCCAATGACCCTCGATCACTTCAAGACCCTTGTTCATCAGAGTCGCTGAATCGATGGTTATCTTCGCGCCCATGCTCCAGGTGGGATGTTTCATGGCTTCGGCGACGGTAGCCGAAGACATGGTGGCCCTGTCTCTTGTGCGAAACGGCCCGCCCGACGCAGTTAGAATAATCCGACTGACTTCGCCGCGCTTTTCGCCACGCAGGCACTGGTGAATCGCGTTGTGTTCGGAATCGATGGGTAGTAATTCAGCGCCCGATTTTTCGCCGGCGCGCGTCATCAGTTCGCCCGCCATCACCAGCGTTTCCTTGTTCGCCAGGGCAACGCGCTTGCCTGCTTCCAGTGCGCGCAGGGTCGGCACAAAGCCCACAGCGCCCACCGTGGCCGACACGACGCAATCTGCTTTGGCATGTCGGGCGACTTCGACCAGGCCCTCTTCACCAAAGACCAGCCGCGGCCCGGGCAGTTTCTTCTTTGCGAGTTCGCCTTTAAGTTGAGAACCCAGTTCTTCCGTGTCGAGAGAAACAAGATCTGGTTGATGTCGAGCGATCTGTTCAGCGAGTTTTTCGATGTTGCGCCCCGCGCCCAGCGCTACGACACGAAAACGATCCGGTCCCAGCGCTTCGATCACGCGCAGAGTGTTGCACCCAATCGAGCCGGTAGATCCCAAAATGGCAATACCGCGAGGTGACATTATCTTTATGGAGATGGTTCTGGCCCGCTTTCGTAGGGCTTCATCAGATCGATCGTTTTGCCATCGCGATCGTAAGACGCCTCGGTTACGCGCCAATTGCGGTTGCTGCGATAGGAAAGATCGACGCGGGCGTTCACGGTGTGCTTCTCGCCATACACCTTGATGTAAAGGGTCGCCACGCCGTCGCCGTTACTCACGTTGATGTTGCCCGTTATCAACGAGCCGAAATCTTTCACTTCGCCAATATCCTGCTTCAACTTTTCGTTGGTGCGAAGATAAGTGCGGGCCGTATCGGCTGCTTCGCTGCTGCCAATGGTGTGAAAGACGAACCAGGCGACAGCTCCGACAAAGAGCGCGACGATCAGGCACAGGACCGCGATGATCCCGAGAATGATGGCAATTATTTTCTTCGTGCTCATCCGCGACTAAAATAGGCCCAGGCAAAATAGTAGATGACGGGCGCATTGAACAGCAAGCTATCGATCCGATCCAGCACGCCTCCGTGTCCCGGCAAAATCTGAGCAGTGTCTTTCGCGCCGGTGCTTCGCTTGAGCGCGCTTTCAGTCAGATCGCCCAGCACTCCCACAAGGTTCATTACGGCAGCCAGCGGTAAAGCGAACTTCAAAGGCAGGTTGAGAAAGAACCAATAGTGCGCGGCCACGGCCAGCAGCAAGCTGGCAAGCATTCCGGCAACTGCGCCTTCCCAGGTCTTTCCGGGGCTAACTGTGGGCGCGAGCTTATGCCGGCCAAACAAACGGCCTCCGTAATAAGCCGCCACATCCGAACCCATAATCACCAGAAAATAGAAGCACAGCAGGTGCCGGGAAAGTGACGGTCGAAATCCCACGCGCAAAGCCACTAAGTGACCGCCGAGCAAAACGACATACATCACGCTCAAAACCGTGACCGCCGCCGCCGGAATCATTCGATCGAACGGTGCGCCGCGCACCATCGCCGCCGTTAGTGTGCCCCCGGTCAGCAGCAATAGCACAAACTGAATCATCGTCAGATCCGGCAACTGCCCCGGCTGAGTGAAATAGAAGATCACAATCAGCGCCGAGCCACTCAGCAATGCAGCATACCTGTCGGCGCGAATCTGCTGCTTCCGCGCCAGCGCCCAGAATTCAAAGAGGCCGGCAGTGAGGGCAACCGCAGCCAGAATCGCAAAAAGCGGCGCGAGTGCTTCAATCAGAATCGACGCGAAAAGGATCGGAAGCAACACTACAGCAGTGAGAATTCTCGCCACGGAAGGTGGCACGCTCGCAAGGATCGACTTCCCTTTTGGTTTTGGTGTCTGGGCTTTCAATTTCAGGTTTGCGTCAGCGCCGGCTTCAGCGAGCTCGTGAGTCCTCTCGAAAGGTCGGGCTCTGATATGCCTTGCACAAGAAGTACTCTTCAAAGGTGTGGGACGTCCCACCCATTTTTTGATCACAGCGCCAACGGCGCGAAATGTAATAGCCCAGGGAAACGCCCTGGGTTAGGACAATTCAATCAGACCAATCAGACCAAGCGCTGAAGGCGCGTAATCAGACTTCATGGCCGAACAATTCCGCGCCTTCAGCGCTTATCACCTTCGTTGCCTTTAACCTGGGCCGTTGGCCCAGGCTATTTCATTGCGGGCCTTTGGCGCTTTGCAAAGCCGCCTGTTCGCATCAAAGCGACCCTTGTGTAAAGCGCTTTATGGCCTATTTCGCATTCACCACAAGTTTCAGACCGCCAAAGCGACGGCTGCGTTGCTGATAGTCGAGTATGGCTTGCAGCAAATGCACTCGACGAAAGTCCGGCCACAGAGTTTCGGTCACGTAAATTTCGGCGTAAGCAATCTGCCACAGAAGAAAATTTGAAATGCGCAACTCGCCGCTCGTACGCACCAACAAATCCAGTTCAGGCAGGTCCCGCGTGTATAGCTCCCGGTCGATGTCAGCTTCGGTCAGAGCATCCAAAGGCTGGCCTGCGGCTTGACGCTTGAGCGCCGCGGCGCGACAGGCATCGACAATCTCGGCGCGACCGCCATAGTTCAAAGCGACGCTAAGCACCATCCCCGTATTCGCCGCGGTGTGTTCGGAAGCTTTGGCAATTTCGTCGCGGACCCGCGGCGCAAGCGCTTCGATTCGTCCAATAGTTTGAAACCGAATATTTTGTTTGTGGATCTCTTCGAGCTCGATACGCAGATATTTTCTGAGCATGCGCATCAAGGCATCGACCTCGTATCGCGGGCGCTTCCAGTTTTCGGTCGAAAACGCGTAAAGCGTCAGTGCGCCTAATCCAAGGCGCGCCCCAGTATCAACCGCAGAGCGCACCGCCTCAACACCGGCGCGATGGCCGGCGATTCGCGGTTGTGCGCGTTGCGCCGCCCAGCGACCGTTGCCGTCCATAATGATTGCGACGTGCCTGGGTAAGCGGCTCCAATCGATCGCCGAAAGTAATTTTTCGTCGAGTGATCCCGCTTGCGTTACGCTTTCAAAATCTTTATGCATTCAATCTCTGAAACAAGCGAATCTTAGTCGGCCAGAGCCGTTGGCGCAATCTCGCTGTTTGAAGCACGCTTCCTCCGTGGCCCAGTGAAGTACAGCAGACTGTCTAGTCTGCTGTTTTAGGTGACAAAAACTCGCAGACTGGACAGTCTGCTCTACAATGGCGAAGCTTCAAAAATCACAGACTAAAGTCTGCGCCACATTTCTAATCGTAGCTCACACTCACCAGGGTCAGCCCCTGCGCCGGCGCAGTCGCTCCCGCCAGCGAGCGATCACCAGTCTGGATTGCACGCGCAACTGTCTCTTCATCGATTTCGTGACGGCCGGCAGCTAGAAGCGTTCCCACAATCGAACGCACCATGTAACGCAAAAAACCATTGGCTGAAATCGTAAACTCGATCAGATCGCATCGCCCGCGGCTGTCCCAACCCCTGGAAATATTCATCTCGGTAACATTCCGCACACGCGTTTCGGCGTCGGATTGCGCCGCTGAGAATGCCGTCCAGTCGTGCTCACCCAGAAACAATTTAGCGCACCGGCGCATTGCCGCAAGATCGAGATCTCGCGATTCCTGGTGCGCATAACGCTTCCAAAACGGCGACATCACAATGCCATGGACCAGGCGATACAAATACTTCTTGCTCCTGGCTGAATACCTCGCATGAAAATCATCCGGCGCCGGTTCGACAAAGAGCACGCGCACATCGCCGGGCAAATTTCCGTTGATTGCATTCCGCAATTTCGACGGTGACATTTCCCTCTGCATCTGTGCATTGGCAACCTGACCCTCAGCGTGAACACCGGCGTCGGTGCGGCCCGACCCGTGGACCACAACTTCACGGTCGTCGAGCAGAGAAAGCACGCGCGTCAATTCGCCCTGAACAGTTCGCAATTCGCCCTGCGTCTGCCAGCCATGAAAGTCTGTGCCGTCGTATTGAAGCAGGAGCCGATAGTTCATAAATCATGCGGCAGTAAGCAGTGTGCGGTTGCAGTGAACAGCGAGATCATTCAAGTACCGGCTCTGCCACTCCGATGCCCGGCAAGTCTCTGACTTGCCGAAAAGTGCTCTTTGAGCTGGTCTAAGACCGCGGTCGGAGACCCTTGAGCAATAGAAGGTTTACTGCCGGCAAGTCAGAGACTTGCCGCGCATCGGAGTGGCAGAGCCAGTACTTGATGACCTTGCTACTCACTGCTTACTGCCCCCTCTTTTCTACTTCCCGGTTTGACCAACGGCTCGCCGCGTTTACAAGCATCACAAGCCTCAGCGGTTAACACCGGAACATTCAGTGTCGCGAGCGAGACTCTCGGGACGCCAACGTCGGCAGCGCCGCCCGAACGATCGATAATCGAAGCGGCGGCCACAACCTGGGCGCCGGCGGATTGCAGCGCCGCAATCGTATCGCGCGTCGAGCCGCCCGTGGTAATCACATCTTCGACGACCAGAATGCGCTCGCCCCTGGCAACGCCGAACCCTCTGCGCAAAGTCATCGGTCCCTGCTCACGTTCTGTCCAGATAAATCTCACGCCGAGTTGCCGGGCAACCTCGTACCCAATGATCAGCCCTCCGATTGCCGGCGACGCCACGGTTTCGACGCGTTCATCCTTGAAACGTTCTGCCAATGCCGCGCCAAACTCAATTGCATCGGCAGTTGATTGCAGGGCGATGGCACACTGCAAATAGGCAGAGCTGTGCAATCCGCTCGACAGCAGAAAATGGCCTTCGAGCAACGCGCCCAGGTTCTTGAATTTTTGAATTACTTCGTCAGTGGTCATCAGGTCTGACAACGCGTTCCTACGCTGGTAGTATCCTACTTTGCGGTTTTTCTTTGCGTCTCTGCGACTCGGCGTCAACAAATACTCACGAAATCAGCCTCACGCCAAGGCGCAAAGCCGCAAAGGTTCGCAAAGCTGATTTTCGGTCCTTCCTCACGGCCGGGCTTTCGAAAACGCTCAATTACCGACTACAATCAATTTTCATGCAACGGCCGCTAAATCTAATCTCTGATTCCTCTCTGGTTCAGGAAATCTTCGACCTCATTTACGAACGCGGCGGTCGAGCAACCTTCGCGCAAATTGCAGACTCAATTCTTCGTCTGTCAAACGCAACTGATGAACTGGCGGCAGCGTTGGTAAACGATCTGATTCAAAACGACCCCAGGTTCAGCATCGATGGAACTTACTTAGCGATCAACGAGAGCGAAATCGAGAACCTGCCATTGCACGAGATCGATTTCGTGGTGCTCGACGCCGAAGCCATCACCGGCAAGTCAATACCGACGCGGATGATTGAACTCGGTGCTTCGCGCGTTTGCGGCGGCGAAATTTGCGACGAGTTCCAAACCCTGGTCAATCCAGGGCTACCACTACCCAGGTTCATTTCCGCACTGACCGGCATCACCAACGAAATGCTGAACGCCGCGCCACAATTCGAAAACGTGGTTGACTCGTGGCTGGAATTTGCTGGCGACTCGGTGCTGGTGGCCCACAACTCAACCTTCGATCTCAATTTAATCAACCAGGAAATTGCGCGTGTCTTTCCGGGATGTCGCATGCGCAATCCTGATCTCTGCACGGTGCAACTCGCACGTCGGGTAACGCCTGCGCTCGAAGGTCACAATCTCGACGCGTTAGCCGATCACTTTGGCATCGAAATCAAAGAGCGCCATCGGGCTGCGGGTGACGCGCGGGCCACCGCTCAAGTGCTTCTGCGGCTGCTTGATGAATTGGAAATTGGCGGCGTCCGAACTTTACACGAGGCCCGCAATTTCAATTCACCGGTCGTCTTTGTTTGACTTTGCGTGTCTTCGCGCTTCGGCGTCTTTGCGTCTCTGTGCATCCTCTGTGGTTCTCCGTGTCTCTGTGGTCGAATTTTGCCGAGGATATTTCACCACAGAGACACAGAGTTCCACGGAGGGCCACGGAGAAATCTATTCTCATGGACGGCCGTTTCACGCCAAGGCGCAAAGCCGCAAAGAACAACCGCAAAGTAGGAAACTACTGCTAACTCTCGACTCCGGAAACAGGTTCCGCCGGGCGACCGCGTCGCATTAAGTTCCTTCCCACAAAGAAAATAATAATAAGCACGGCCAGCCCGATTCCGATTGACGGATAGTAGTGCTGGAGAATTTCTTTCGCGTGGTCGCCATAGCGCGCGGCCAAATATCCCTCGAGCAAATAGCGAAACGTCCGGCCGCCCGCTATCGCGATCGTGAATCGCAGGAGGTTCAGGCGAAACACACCCGCCGAAACGACGAATAATTTGAATGGAAAAGGCGGCGGCAGCACCGACGCCACCAGCACCGACAGCACATCGTATCGATCGATTAGATCCTTAACGCGCTTTTGTTTTGATTCGGAAAAGCGCGCCAGCGCGCGATGCCCGGCGCGTTTGGAAACCAAATACAGGCCGACACACCCGGCAGTTGACCCCAGCGTCGCCGCTGCCACATAGATCAACATCCATGAAGGACGCGATGCCGCGAGCAAAAGCAACATAGCATCCACTCCGCCCGGCATGGGAACCAAAACAGAATCGAGAAAGGCAATCGCAAATAGTCCGAATGGGCCAAACGCAAGAAGCCAATGGGAAAACTTTCCAAGGCCGCTCGTTACTTTATGAATTAGAGCTTTCAATTGAGTTATCAGAATCCTTCCTATTATTCATTGCCGGCTTGGCCGCGGCCCTTCCCTTACTCGACACAAGATAAATCACTAATCCAACTACACAGAGAGCCCCGACGATTGTCACAATCATCAATCCATTGTCTTTTAAGAAGCGAAGCACTCGCTCGCCGTAAAAAACCGCCAGTATCCCCTCGGTGTAATAGCGAAGCGACCGCGCGATCAGGATCGTCAGCAGAAACCGGCGCCGCGGAAATTGCAACGCGCCGGCCGTCGCTATGAAGATCTTAAACGGCAAAGGCGGCGGCAAAATCGCGGGGATGGCGAGAGCAAAGAAACCAAACCGCGCGTATGCCTGCTCAACTCGCTGGACCCGATCCTCTCGAAACTGCCGGTGCAGGACTGCGCGCCCGCCGCGACTGAAAATCGAGTACAACAAGAAGCACCCAAGTACCGATCCCAGCGCCGGAAACAGAGGAAAAAAGAAAGCCGTCTCCGGATGCGTGTAACAACGCGCCACCACCAGGTAGTCATTGATCTCAGGCAGCGAGAGCAATGACGAGTCCAGTGCTCCGATTAGAATCATCGCGGGACCGGCGATGTAAATCGGAACATGGACTATAAAATAACCGAGGCGTTTCGCAATGGCTTGCAGCCAATCAAACATGAAGACCTTGATGAGTAACAGTTACGACGTAAGACTCATCACCAACCGAGAAAATCAGAACTGGCAAATGATTAAGACACATAAAAAATCGACCGCCGAAGTGACGGCGGTCGTTTCTACGTTCTGAGGCCCGCGGACTCACCAACAGCCCGCATACCAGCGGCCCACCTCCACACACGACAATTCTGGTGTCCGGCTGGAGTGGTTTCTCTTCGCGATTACGCCATTTATTGCGCTGGGATAATCTCCGCGCCGCCAGAGCCGACCCTCTTCCTCTGTGCAATCGTACTGTACCCACCAATAATCGGTGCAGCCGCCGGACTCGCCACCTCCACCGCCTCCGCCGTCTCCGCCGTCTCCACCTCCCGTTCCCCCACCTGTTGGTTGATTTACGGTAGCCGGATTATAACCGACGCCTTGTCTGACCACCTGATCGTCGCATGGGTTCGGGCCGACACGCCCGCTGGATGAATCGTTGTACAGACGCGTGATGCTTCCGTCTGCGTTGCGGATCGCTGTCCCTCCGGTCATAACCGAGCCGCGCGGTTCGCAGTCAGGGCATTCACCAAGCCCCAGTGTATGACCGATTTCGTGAGCTATCGTCACTTTGAGCGCCTCACAATCAGTAATCTGTGAATTGAGGTTTGTCACCGCGCTCGTACGATAGTCTCCAGTGCCGCCAGTTCCGGTTTGACCGAACGCTCCTGGATTATTGCCCTCCAATGTCTGAGGTCTATTTACCTGGTAAACATAGGGTCCGGTCGCTGCCGAAGTGGGAGCAGTCTCCGCTGTGCCACCCACTGTCGCAGCAATCGGTGTAGCAGTGTAGGTCACTTGAAAGCGGACGCCCGAACTGTTACCACTGGCCTCGTTCGCCAGGTTCCAGTTTTCAAACGCTGACTGTAGGCAAGCACGATCAGCCGGACTAAACTGATCGCTATTGATGTTTACCGTTACCAGCGCGTTTTGCGGCCAAGCGAATGCCGCGCCGCGGAAAGCTGGTGTATTCCGTTCGGATGTGCACTGATTCGTTGTTTGACCTAACGCTACCGGAGTTCCGTATGGGGCCAGCAAAGACATAAGAACCCCAATCAAGACTCGCAGTGAGGGCCGGGAGAGCGTTGTCATTATCTCTGCCCTCCTTTCGGCTTGCCATCCGCGGATCGAGTCAGATTTTTGAGCTTCGCGATAAAGGCCGATTCATCATTTCCCGCGTATTGTTGGTATGCTGCAAATGGTCCCACAATCTCGCCGCCAGGTGAGAGCCCGTCGAGCGGAATAGTCTTTCCTCCGCGCAATTCGTAAGCTGTGACAATAGAAAAATCGTCTCCCTCATCATTGTGTTTCAGAAAGAACACATAACGCCCGTTCATTTTTGGCAAGGGTTTTCCGAGGAGCCCTCGTACTAAGACCTTCCCTGATGGAAATCGTAGTGCTCCGCCCGACCGCTCGACTGTTAGGCGGCTTCCAGAAAAAATACTTCCACCGGTGTCCTTGAGAGTGTCAAAAACCAGAATAGCAAATTCCGAATAGATTGCTGTTTTGTCATTCGAAAGGTACGCGTGTGCGCCAGTCACGTCCGCTATAACAATCGCATCACTCGGTTCAACGGGTAACGCTGGCTCGTCGGGTGCGTCACTCCAAGGTCCACCGTAATTCACGGCGGCACTTTGTTCGGTCAGTATTAACTTTTTTATGTCACTTGACTTAATACTTGGATCGCGCAAGTCGTGCTTCTTTGATCTGACTCTACGGAGCGCGCGTTTGGCGGGATCTGGCGATTCAGTAGTATCCGCGTCGGTCATCGGGATTTGCCGCTCTTCGGACGACTGCTGCTGGCCCTGGCGTGCTGTTCTCTTCTTGGCGACGAGCACTTGCATACCGTGGGAGGCAAATCGCTGAACGGTCGCCAGACTGGATGTCAGCACCAAACCTATTAGGGCACAAACAATAAGAATTATTTTGAGAGGTTTTAGCATGATGATTTCTTTCCTCTGTGGTACTTCACTTAAAAAAGGTCGACCGAGCAAATAAGTCGTGAACCTACTTCGCCGGCGTGAAGATGGAAGGAGTGTCGTAAGTTACGCCAACGGTGACTCCCGATCGCGGACTGAACTTCGTTAATCCCTTGATGCCCGCAAAGTCGAACCGCAGTCCGGAGGCTCGCACCTGCATGCCCAAGCGCGCCTCGCCTTGCGATTCAGTGCCCAGCGGACCGGTGCCGGGACGCGTGTTCGCGCGGCCGTTGAGTTCACCGACCAGGCTGAATGTTTTGTCGATGCGAACTATGCCGGCAAAGCCATAGGTTATGACATCGTTCTGCGCAAAGGTTTGAGTGGGCGCCGAGAGTATCCCAAGGCCAAGGTTCCCGAACAGGTTCACGCGAGCGTTGTGACCAAACTTCTTGCCGACCAAAACCTGCCCAAAGGCGTTGGTTTGATTCAAGCCAATGCCCGTGGCTTGATTAGAATTCGGTAACTGCACACCAAAACGAAATCCGAACGACGGCCAGTTCCTGGTTTCGTTGCGCAGTTTGATTTTGGCCCAGAGAGTAAAGTCGCCCGTGTCGTGGGTTGAATTCGCGCCGGCCGCGAGATTCAAGGGAATCACGCTCGGGCCTTGAGAGTTGATACTAAGAAAGTTCTGGGCGACGCCCTCAATTTGAAATTCGACATTCGGCGCGAAACCGATGTTGATGCCAAGCACTCCGGCCCGCGTCAGATCGCCGCTTAACCCCGAAACCGGATAACGCGCCCTTTGGACAAAATCCACACCCGCTTCGATCCTCATCGAGCCGGGCGGGATGATGTCAACATCCTCGGTAAGCAGCGGCCGCTGCTGAGCATGTGCCACGGCCGCGAAACCCAGCGTCATGACTGCCATTGCCAAGGCATTAACAATCGATCGTAGTCGAATCATCGTTGCAGCTTGAATTCTGAAAAGAATCTTGAATTCGAGCGAATTGTAATGCTTGCGCGCGCGATGCGTCAATTGAATGATCTGCGTTTGTAACTTCCTCAATCTGACGAGCCGCCAAGCAATGGCATTGACGAGCTGCGAAGCAATGGCATTGGCGAGCTGCGAAGCAGTGTCAGAGTTAAGCCCAAGGTGAGGCTCTGCGAACCTTGGGTCAACCACACCAAGGTAATCGAGCCCCGAAGGGGCGGCAGAGATTCTCAGCAAGAACCTTTAAGTCGTCATCGATCATTCGAGTTTGGCGCAACTCTGTCGCCGCTTCGCGGCTCATTGGTTAGGGGGGGTGTCTCCCAAGGTTTCGCCGAGCCTCACCTTGGGCTTAACTCTGCCGCTGCTGCGCAGCTCGTTCAATCGCAAAATCTCAGATCACGACATTATTATCGGCGCCCCGTCCCTGTGATACCATGCGCTCAAAAAACGGAGAGTCAGAAACGTCAATGAACAAGTTCAAGGCCACCTTTCTCGCAAGCTTATTAACCCTCTGCTCCATCGCGTTCTTACCGAAATCAACCGCGCAACAGAACCCCAAAACTCTTTCCATCGCCGGCCTCAAAGATCGAGTTACGATCCGCCGCGACGAGCGCGGGATTCCATATATCGAAGCTAAGAATGACGACGATCTCTATTTCGCGCAGGGTTATGTAACGGCCGGCGATCGGCTGTGGCAGATGGACCTCTTGCGGCGCAATGTTCGCGGCGAACTGGCGGAAATTTTTGGCGCCGGCGCGCTGGGCGAAGATAAGCGACATCGCACGATGGGTTTGACCGCAGTTGTCGAGGAAAGCGCAAAGCACTTGCCGGCGAATTTGAACGCCGCCATGAACGCGTACGCTAACGGCGTCAATGCCTTCATCGATTCACTTACGGAGCAGACGATGCCCCCTGAGTTTCGCCTCCTGCAATACAAACCTCGTCATTGGACACCGGCGGACTCCGTTTGCGTGGGGAAACTGCTGGCCGAATATCTCTCTTCGAGTTGGCAGGCGGATATCATGCGCGCAACGCTTCAGGGTCTGCCGAAAGAAAAACGTGACGCGTTGCTTTCCGAAACGTCACCACTCGACGTGCTCGTCGTTGGCTCAGATCGAAAAGAATCGAAGGCTGGTAATAACAATCGCGTGGTGCCGCGAATCGATTCGCGCATCGTTGCCGAACTCGGCAAACAAATGGAGAGCGAGCGGCAGTCACGAGAGTTGCTTGGATTGGGCACACTCGATTATGAGACATTCCAAGCCAGCAACAACTGGGTCGTCTCAGGCAAACTTACCGCTTCGGGAAAGCCTCTGCTCGCAAACGATCCGCATATCCCCGCCGCGGCGCCCGGGATTTGGTATCAGATAGAATTGAGCGCGCCCGGCATTCATGTCGCCGGTGTGACCTTCCCCGGCGCGCCTGGAATTGTGATTGGTCACAATGATCGTATTGCCTGGGGCGCGACGAATCTTGGGCCGGACGTCCAGGACGTCTACCTGGAAAAATTCGACAAGGACAATCCCAATCGATACATGACCCCGTCAGGTTGGCGTGACACGGAAATTCGTCACGAGCAGATTAAGGTTCGGTCCAACCCGCTCAACCCAGCCACCGAAACTCAAACCTTCGACGTAACGGTCACCCGACATGGGCCGATCATGTTCGAGAAGGATGGTGCGCGCTACGCCTTGCGCTGGCCCTCGCTCGATCCTGCGACGATGGAGTCGGCCGGCATTTTCGATGCGAACCGCGCGCACAACTGGAAAGAATTCGCCGAAGCCCTCAGTCATTACTCGGGCCCAACTCAGAATTTTGTTTATGCCGATGTTGACGGTCACATCGGCTATTACGGCGCGGGGCGAATCCCCATTCGCAAAACCGGAGACGGAAGCGTGCCGTACGACGGAGCAACCGATGATGGGGAATGGACTTCCTTTATTCCGTTCGACAAATTGCCCCACAGTTACGATCCGCCTTCCGGCATCATCGTCACCGCGAATCAGCGCGTCGTTGGACAGAGTTATCCATTCTTCCTGAGTCATCTTTGGGCCCAGCCCTACCGCGCCCGACGAATTTTCGACTTGCTTTCGGCCAAACCGAAACTAACAACAGACGACTTTCGCCGCATTCAGGGTGATGTCTATTCAATTGCCCTGGTCACGTTCGCGCGCGCAGCCGCAAAGGCTCTAAAGACGGTGTCAGTGCCCGGAGCAGCAGCGACGGGATCGGTATCAGCACCGGGAGCGGTAGCGACCGGGTCATCGTCAGTAGCTGACGACAAACCGCGCACGCTCATTACCGACCTCGAAACCTGGGACGGCCTGCTTGTCCCCGATTCGCGCGTAGCGCCAATCGTCAGTCAGATGCGCACCGCATTCAAACAACGAATACTCAACGCCGCGCTCGGTCCGGACTTGTCCAGGACTTATGGTTGGCCCGGGTCAGACACTCTGATCGATCGCATCATCGCGGAACAGCCGCGCGAATGGTTGCCGAAGGATACGCCGACTTATGCAGACCTGTACCGAGCTGCTTACGAAGACGCGCGTCTGGCGCTCACGAAATCACCCGGCCCCGACGAGTCGCTTTGGATCTGGGGAAATATCTACAAAGTACGCTTCCCTCACCCTTTGGCGGCGGCGCCACTGGTCGGTGTGCAATTCACGATTCCGGCGTTCCCGCAAAGAGGCATCCCAGGATCGGGCGCAACGATCAATGTTGGACCGTCTGTGTCCATGCGATTGATCGCCGACACGAGTGACTGGGACAAAACGCAGAACGGTATTCCTTTGGGCCAATCCGGTATTCCCACGAGTCCTCACTGGAAAGATCAGTTGGATGATTGGCGGAACGTGACGCCGCGGGCCCTGCCCTTCAGCAAAGCTGCGGTGGAAGTTGCCACGAAGGATACGGTCGTGATGACGCCGGCGCAGTAATGAGCCAACATGACAAAGAGACAAGCGAGTCGTGGCGGCTCTTCATCGCGATCGAGCTTCCCGCAGAAATACGCCATAGGATCAAGCAGCACATAGATCGTTTGCGCGCTGCGTGCCCGGACATTCGCGCCAGTTGGACGCGAGAGGATAACCTCCATCTGACGCTGAAGTTCTTTGGCGACGTCGCCGTCAACAGAGTCGACTCTCTATCTCAAGCCCTTATGCACGCCGCGGCTCGCACGCCTCCTTTCGATCTTCTAATCAAAAGCTGCGGCATCTTTCCGCCTCGCGGGAAGCCAAATGTTTTATGGATTGGGATTGCTCCTGAAACTGAGCCGGCGTGTTTGCATCTCTACGAGTCGATTGAAGACGAATGCGCAAGAGCCGGCTTCAAACGCGACGAACGAAGATTTCACCCGCATCTCACTATCGCCCGATTGCGCCATCCTGCCGGCGCGCGCGCTCTTGCTAACTTGCATCAAGAGACTGAATTGGAACCGATTGCTCTGAAGGTCAGCAGCGTTTGTTTGATCCGAAGTGAATTGAGCAGCTCAGGGTCGCGATACACGATCGTTGCACGACATGAATTGAAAGGTTAGCGGTGAGACCTGATCAGGTTCGGCGTTGATCGCGAGTGCCAGCGATTAAAGACCCGATGAAACAAAACGGCTGCCAGCGCAGCCGTTACGTTTACTTAGATAAGTGGTCGGGGCGAGAGGATTCGAACCTCCGACCTCTCGGTCCCGAATCACAGGTTCGGTAAAAACGTAAGTTTTTGCCTTTTCTAAAGTTGCAGCCACCAAGAAAATCTTCAGTTTTTGCATGCTTTCACATTCTCTTCTGTCCCATCACCGTCGCGTGCTGCTAATTCTGTCCACAAATTGGCCACACCAAATCTTTACGTCGCCGCGTACGAAACCCGTGCCGATTCTATCTGCCACTATCCCTATTAGCTAGTAATATCGATCTCCATGCGCGGTAGTGGGCTATTAGGGGTTGCTGATACTCGACAAAAGGTTTAAGGCCAGAGATCGTGATTACCCATCACTCCTTCCGGCCTCTTGTCGGCGGTTCTGATGCTCAAACGCTCTGTGCAAGATTCTTAGCTCTCGCCTCCGTCGCCTGCTTGCCTCAGCTTCCTACGGTCAGGTTTGCCAATCGACCAATAATGGTATTCTCTTTGGCTGTTAGGCGTCCGCCCTTCTGCCGCTGAGGAGACCATCTGGCGCATAGTCTAGCTAGTTCCTACGGCAAGACTGAATGCCCGTACCCTGACGCGGGAAAACCCCGTTCAGTGCTTGCACGATTGGCTACGGGGTATTGTCACTAAGAAAGCGGTTAGCTTTCTCATTGCCAGTGTACCCCCTTTCACTCGGCATTATACGCCCCTTAGTCAGGCAGTAGTGACTCGTGCTTCAACTCTTTTTGTTCCACTATTTAAGCAATTACGGCTGGTGCCGTTGGGGACTTATGGCGGGAGATTTTTATCGACTAGGAATCGGATGGAGGCGATCTACCACCAATCCCAAGTCCCCTGCGTGAAACGCTAAGTCTCTTGTAGAGAAACCACGCGTCCTTGTTCGAGTCGCAATGAGCTTTCAGTACTGACTCCGAGCTGGTAAGCAATCGTTTTCGAAACTACTTACGGTTGGCAACTGATTTCGAGTCATTGCGATCGGTTTTGAGCTGCTCTTTTTCCGGCCGTGCCATATTGAAGAGAGAAATTGAAAACCGCTACGTCGCCGATCGGAACGAGGCTTTGATAAAGCATCTGAGGCGGCAAGTCATTTTGTGTTAGTACCGGTGCGGTATCGATCAAGCCTTTGGCGCCGGCGTTTTGCTCTTGTGCTGTTTGAGCCAGACCGCTGCCTCCATTCAGGAAGCCACGAAACGTCCTCTGCTTGTCGCCGCGCGCGAGGTAGCTAATCAATTTAGTTGGAACGGGGATAGCATCCATCCCAATCTCTTCCGCACGAAGTAGCGCCGTTCGGCTCACAACGACCGTCAGGACATCCGCCACCAAAACTTTCTGGCTGTTTCGAGACTTGACGCAGAAACATCCACCAGCTCGCGGTAAGTGGATTTGTTGTCCCGGCTGCGCCCAGTTCTTAGCACTGTCGATTTTCTTAGTTGGAAAAATTAGAAACCCCTCGCCCATTGAGCCATCGTCGAACTGCTCACGATCAATGATGTAGACATAGCCGCTCTGGGCGAGTGATTCCAACCCCAGGCGCACGCGTTCCCCATTGTTCAACGGCGCGTTGTCGTCTACCCGCGTAGCCGTGTCGATCAGTCCCTTGCTGGAATCGGCAGATGTTTTCGGAAGCGGACAGTCCGGGATGGGACACTGGGTTGGAGAAAGTCGCCAGATAGTCATGCCCATCCGAACATATTCATAGTTGCGCGGCGGCGGCCCATCCGGAAAATCCTTGTCAACGATGTATACGAATGATGGCGTCTCGCGTGTCTTCGGGGGCTTGCCTGAATCTTGCCGACCCGAGTTGTTCTTATTGCCGCCTGCTGGCCGCTGACCCTTCGGAGCATTCGCAGAGGCGGCGACCCGTCCTCCCGAAGAGTCAGCCGGGCGCTTCGCCAAGTACTCTTCCGACTTTATCGACTTCGAACCTTCCTGCGCTGAATTGAGCGAACACGTACCGCAAATCAGAATGATCAGGAGCAACAAGCAAATGTTAGTCTCGCGGGGTTCGGGGTTCATGAGGTCCTCCTGCTCATGGCGGCTCGACCGCCCATGACGAATTATGAGTTAGGCTTATGAGAAAAATCCAGACGCCGCACAATTACGTCACCGCGTCCTTTGAGGATCGATCTGTCCTTATTCTCATCCTGAATTAATTCCGTCGATGACGACTCGTGTTGTTGGAAGAAGTTCTGCAATTGCACTTGCTGGGCTGGATTGTGGATCACCCCATCCTCTCGCGCGTCACGAAAGATCGGATCCAGTATTTGAGTCGGCTGCTTCGCCCAAACTAACCACACTCGCTCGACTCCGACACCGCCGGTAAACCGATACCCGCCGGTCTTGATTGTTTGCTGCGCCGCCAGCAGAGGCTGGCCCTGGTTAATTTCCCTGGTTGGAAACATGATGTTCCACTCAGTCATTCCTTTTTCGTCGCGACCCTCATTGACAACATACAGCGCTCCGGCTTCTGAGGTGACGATATTCAGCACAAACCGATCACCGGTATGAAAATATTCGCGCCCGGCGGAATCGAAAGGTTGCCCCAGCGGCTTATCCTGGTACATTCGCTGCACGCTTAGCCAATAAGTGAGAGAGCGCTCGGGTCCGGCAAACCAGGATCGATACTTCAAAGCAAAGAGTCCGCCGATTGAGATCAGCAACAAGCCGCACAATGCCAGGGCCAGGCGAGGCCAACGGGATTTTCGCTCGGGCGTCTGCGTAGCGGTTGCGAACGTGACGGGTTCCGGCTTGATCAGAGAAGCCACCGTCGGTTCCGGCGGCCGTTTGGATTGCATTGTCGCCAACATGGTAGGAGTGCTGGCGGGATCGATCGAAGCCCTTGCGGCCGGAATAACAACGGCATCGTCGTTCGCAAGTAAAGCTCGCACGAGATCCTCGGCGAACTCACAGGCCTTTTGGTATCGATCAGCGCTTTCGTAGGAGAGAGCCTTGAGAATCGCCTTCTCTGCTGCCAGCGGCAAAGCGGGGCGCAACGCCCGCGGAGCAATCGGCATCGACTTTTGCATTTCGGAAAGCTGAAAGACCGTTTCGGGATTAAACGGCCGACGCCCGGTTACCATTTCGTAGGCGATGACTCCCAATGCGTAGACATCGCTGGCGGGCGACACTCTCTTCCCTGCAACCTGTTCTGGCGACATGTAGCTTGCCGTGCCGGCAATTCTGCCCGTTACCGTGCTCGGCGCTACCAGCGAGTTCCTGATCCTCGCAATGCCAAAATCGATCACTTTCACTTGCCACGAACCGTCCCGCCGCTGGCGCACCATGATGTTTTCCGGCTTCAAATCCCGGTGCACTACGTCACGTTCGTGCGCGGCCGTGAGCGTACGGCCCAGTTGCGGCCAAATGTTGATGACATCGTCGAACGACATTCCACGGTCCGCATTCATGAAACTCCGCAGGTTGTCGCCTTCGACAAACTGCATCACCAGGTAAGGATGACCTTGAGGCAAAGTTCCTGCGTCGAGCAGGCCCACTACACCTGGATCATCGATCCGGGTTAAGGCTTCAATCTCCTGGCGGAACTTTGTGACGATCCATTTGTCCTCGAGCGCTTTCTCCTGTAAGACCTTGACGACCACCTGTCGTAACATCACCTCCGGTTTATCGATGGCCAGGTACAAGTCACCAAAACCGCCGCTGACGAGCTTCTGCTGGATGTAGTAACGACCGTCGAGCGTCTGGCCAACCAAATCGGAAAGCGGCGCGTCGGTTGGGACTTTTTCGGGAGATTGTTGGATGGGTAAGGTCTCTCTGCTCTTTCGTGAGCCATGAGCGGCCAACCTGGATTCGACTTCGCGCTGCAATTCGATATTGTCGCCGCACCGGCGGGCGAGAAAGGATTGCCGCTCCGCTAAATCCAACTCCAAAGCTTCGCGGTAGATTCTTTCAATCAGTGACAAACGATACGAATCCGTCATGGATTTCTCACCAGCGGAACTTCACGCTTGCGACGAGTGAAGTCAAACAAAGATGGTTGTTGTTCCTGAATCCGCGAAGGACCAGCACTCGGGCCCGTTCCACAAACACCGGGATCAGAGAGCTCTCGCTTTAGCAACACCAGCCGTGGACGATCGTTTCGTAGTTTTGATTGCGGCCGAGTTTCGTTAGCGGGTCGGGGCTGGCTGGCAAAAAGTTTCGGCACCTCCGCCACCGCGTATTCCAGCCACTCATCCATGAAGATGGTCTTATCCTGCGGCTTGAAGTCAGCTTTGTTTCCGCCGAGGCCATCTTCCAACAGCGCGTAACTCAACAGACCGTGATTGATTGGTCGTCCCTCAGCGGTGGCCGGTAACTCCACCGCGACGTTGTCGGCTTGAGTAGCAGTAAGAATCCTCATGCGCTTGTCGTAAGCGAGCTGCCCCAAACCACGACTGCCCATCGGTCCGGGTTTGAAACCGGAACCTTCAATCGCCGCCGTCGAATAACATGCATCGACAATCAAGGTCATTTGCCCCGCATCGACATCGCGCAACCAAAGTGAAAGTTCATCGCTGGAAATACTCCGCTGTCGAACGGTTTCAGTGAAGACACTGCAAGAGCCCGGCCCAGTGTCGTATGGAATGAAATAGAAATTGCCGCTTTGGTCGGCGTAACCATGGCTCGAAAAAAGAATCAGCACCAAATCATCCGGCGTCGTCCTGGCTAACTTTTCAGCGTTCGGAATCCCGCGTTTGATTTCGTCTGCTACAGGCCGGCCGGCGAGTAAATCAAGCACCGCTTTGAAATTGGCTTTCGTCGCATCGCGTTTCGTCGCCACTTTCTGCCCGCGTCGCATTTCCCAATCTGAGATAAGCGAGACCGCAACAACTTCCGAATACTCTCCCGTGGCCGCGAGACGTTGGGGCAAAACTTCCTGAAAGCGACGCGCATCGTTGGCGGCAAACTGCAAATCAAAGGCGGGATTCTCGTTCGCGTTGACACCGACGGCGATGACGTACGCGCGCGGTTTCACGGCTGGCTGGGTGGCAGGAGGTTTTGCAGCTTCAGGCGGCGACCAGCGCAACCTCGCGGTCTCGCTCTTAACACGGTCTTCGTTGAAGGCATAGGCGGAAAACTCGATCTCTTTTTTGTTTGCATTAGCCGGAAGCTTAACCGTGAAGGTAAAAGTGTTCTTGCCATCGACCAGATCGACCTTGTTGGCTACCTGCCAAGCCTTCTTTTCGTCGTCATGGGTTTGGTATCTGTGAAAGGTCGATTGTAGTTTCTCGTCGGAAGTGGAATAAGCAACGAGCTGGCCGTCGCGAAACAGTCGCAAATCGTAAACGCCCGACGAATATCGCTTCTTTTTGCTTGGGTCGGTCTTGCTAACGGTTACGTTCTGAGCGGTGTTCTCAACTGTTACCCTTACCTCAGCCGACGATTCACGCACCGGTTTGATCGCTTCGATCGCGACCTTGGGTTGGACGCGATTAATAGTCGCTATTGACGGTAGAGGTGTGAATTGCTCGCCGGCCAACACTCGTCGCAACAAGTGCGGCTGATAATACTCCCGAATGAAAATGTCCAATGGCAGCGGGTTGCGGACTTCACCATTTACCACCCAATGCAAACCTTCCACTTGGTCAAGCGGTTTATTAGTGTCGAATCGTCCATCTGGCGTGGTAACTACCCATTCCTGTTCCATCAGGGTGCTCAAAGTGGCTAACGGCGAACCAGACATAGCGTCGATGAGATTTAGCGAACCGACTCTCCCGGCAAAGGGAGAGGGCCAAATTCCCGGTCTGACCTGGAGTCGCCAGTCCTGAGAAATTGGCGATAAGCCGATGCGATAGTTTTTGTAGAGGTCAGGTATTATGGAATTAAGTTCGCTTGGCGGCTTCGAATCTTCGAGTGAGTAACTTTTGATTAAGTCCCCAGAGCTTGTCCTCCATTCTCGAATGTTCCCATCGAGGCTCTGAGAAGCAATGAGTTCGCCATTGGAACTAAAAGCTACGTTATCGACCCATTTGCCGTGCTCCAGAGTGCTCAGCAGTTTTCCGGACGACACATCCCAGACCTTAATTGTGCCATCTTCGCTACCGGAAGCAATTAATCGATTAGCTGGATCGAAAGCAACCGCATGAACCGATCCAGTTTGGCGTTCCGCGGAACGAACTATCCCACCTGAAGAGAGATCAAGAATTCGGATACGGTTGTCTGAGGTTTGATACGCAATTTTTTTCCCGTCTGATGAGAATGAGAACGCGCCCCCTCCGAATTCTCGAATAAGAAGCCGTTTCTCGCCAGTGATCACATCAAAAAGCGTGATTACATCACCACCCCACATCGCGATTGTTCGTCCGTATGGTGAGAAGACGATGGGGCCAGGTCCCTTCGGGCTCGGGTCGAGCGATAGGAGCTTTCTCGCTGAAGCTACATCCCATAACTCGACAGTCTTCCCACCCATCATCGGACATAATGCTAACGTTTTTCCATCTGGAGAAAAGAACGACAATATGATGGAGGGTTCAACGTCATCCGCTAAGGTTATCGATCGAGGCTGAAATTGGTAAGCTAAGTCCCAGAGCCTAATTTCGTTGGAATGTCCATTGGTAGTCGCGATTGACTTCCCATCCGGGGACAACGCGAAGAATTGTGCGTTGAAAGCCCGGGTTTTGATGGTGCTTCGACGTTTTCCCAACCCCACATCCCAAATACCTATAGAGTTTCCGCCTCGATCACGTTCATACCCACATAGCACCGCCAGAGTTTTTCCGTCCGAGGAGTAAGCTAATTCTAGCTGTTCGCCAATCAGGCTTGTTGAGCTGTAGTGTTTAGGGGCCGACAACTGATTCCAAACCGTAAGCTTTGTTTGGCCCCATGCAGTCAACTCCCCTTTTGGAGTGAAACCCACATTGAAGATTTCGAATTCACTTGAGAGCAGAGCCAAGCGACTCCACGAGCTGGAATCCCAAACACTAATCGTCTTCCCGCCCGGGACCCACGAGGCGGCTGTTTTTCGGTCTGGAAAGAAGGCTAGACTACTTGATCCTTCGAAAATCTTAATTTCAGATCCAGAAGCCACATTCCACAAGGACGCGCGTGTTATCGGTGAACTCAGCGGCGCGTCCTGCTGTTTCCCCTCCCCGATTACCAGCGTTTTTCCATCCGGTAAGAAATTAACGGACTGAGAGCAGCACGATTCACGCGCCTTTAGGGTGCGAGGTTGGTGCATTGAGCCGGTCTCCCACAAAGCAATTGTCTTATCGCGGCTAAAATCAAGGGCCAAAAACTTCCCGTCCGGCGAGAACGTTACACCGCCGATGTACCTGCCTTCGAAACCTATTAGTTCCTGCCCCGAGCCTACGCTCCATAGCCGAAGCTGATCAATATATTGAACGGCAACTAGTTTTCCATCCGGAGAAAAGGTTGGGGGGCGATCATACGGACTTCGTGGAATGGTGTTGAGTTTCACGCCTGAGGTCACGTCCCAGAGTGTCAGCCCCAGTCCATTAGATGAGGCGATTGTTTTGCCGTCCGGCGAGAATGTGACCGAATCCCAAACTCCGTCGATGGAATGAATTTCGTTGCCCGACGCCATGTCTAACAAAGTAATTTTTGTCTTGGTGCGCCAGGCGACTATGCGGCCATTCGGAGAAAATACCGCGTCAGAACCGCCAGCCGGAAACTTGAGATATACGAGCACCCGTCCCGATTTTTGATCCCACGTCGCGAGTGTGGTCGGACTCCACGAACAAATCGTTCCAAGATCGGAGAAGAAGATGTTGGGGTTTCTGCCGCCGTCCCAGCTTAAAGTCTGACGCTTTCCCCACGACCTCACATCCCACAATATGATGGACTCTTCTTCGGAGGGAACGAAGGCAATAGTTCTGCCATCCGTTGAGGCCGCTTGAGTACTCATGCTCTCCAGCTCACGCCCCGACTCGACGTCCCACAAAGCAACATCTCCGTACGCCAGAGATACGATATTCTTTCCGTCTGCCGTAAACCATATCCTGCTCATGGAGCTCGGTCCAGGTTCGACGTATAAGTCCAGGCTCTGCGCGTCCTGGGCGAATACCGGCGGGTAGAGCATTGCGCTAAGCAAAAGAAGGATGACTGAGAACATCCTGATAAGAGTGATGCTGCGGCTCATGACTCGATTAATGAGGGCTACTCGGTAGAGAACTCTTGAAATCGGTTAATCAGAAACAATTCGCTGGCAAGAATCGAGGCAGCCGATCTTCTCCGCGAATGCCGAGGTTGTCGGTAATCCCATCAATTTCCGCCGCTACAAACCGGCAGCCGTTTCCCTCACGGACTCCGTACCAAAACCGTATCCCCACCCTGCCTTGCAAAATCAAACAGCGCCGGTTGCTGCAGCTTCGTAACTTTCGCAGGCGCGCCCGGAGTGCCGCTCGGGGCCGCGCCGGTGTCCTGCAAGCCGCGCGCGATGGCGGTAAGGATCAAGCGTGGCTTGTCCCCGGCGGTACTGGTCGCGCTTATTTGCCCCCCGATGATTTCTTCGTTCAGGCGCGGGACACGATCTTCTCCATACTCGAGCCATTCTAAAAGCGTGATCTTCTTATCCTGCGGTTTGAAGTCTGCATGCTGCGATTCCAACCCATCGCGAGTGAGCGAGTAACTTAAGAGACCCTGGGCGATTGATTTGTTTTCCAGCGCCACGTTGTCGGCCTGCGTCGCAGTCAGGATTCGCATCCCTTTGTCGTACGACAACTGTCCCAGGCCGCGGCTGCCCATCGGGCCCGGTTTGAAATCCCGTCCTTCGATGGCCGCGGTCGAATGGCACGCATCCACAATCATCACCAACTCGCCGGCATCCACATCACGCAACCAGGCTGAGAGATCGTCGCTCGAAATACTGTGTTGGCGCACGGTCTCCGTAAACACCTTTTCCGTGCCGGCGCCGGTGTCGTAAGGAATCAGATAGAAGTTCCCAGCGCGATCGGCATAACCGTGGCTGGAAAAAAGAATGAGCACCAAATCATCCGGGGTCGCGGGCCGCAACTTATCAAAGTTGGGAATTCCGGAGTTGGCAACGGTTGGTGGCGCGACGGCCTCACTTCGCGGCGCCGGTGCAGGCGCAGCCGGAGTGGGTCTGGGTGGTGGCCGCCGACCTCTTGGCGGCGTCTTGGCGGCCACTGGAGTGGGCGTTGCCACGGTCGCACCGGCCGGTTTTGCCACCGTCTCATTCGCCGGCTGATAACGATTGCTGAGGCGCCTCAGGACTTTTTCAAAATTGGCTTTGGTGGCCAACTTTTCTGTCACTAACAGCTTATCGCCCTGTCTTTGATAATCGGAGGTGAGGGTGATGGGGACGACTTCGGAAAATTGTCCGACGGCCTGGAGATCTTTTTCGATCACAGTGCGCATCGCTCGCGCGTCGTTGTCGGCAAATTCGAGATTGAAGGTCGGGTTTTCGAACGCGCTCACGCCAACAGAAATGATATAAGCGCGGCCCTTGCGGGGCTGGGCCGCCGCCGGCAGATCGTAATAAAAGCGATCGGTCAAACTCTTGACCCGATCTTCGTTAAAAGCGTACGTCGAAAAAATGACTCGACTTTTTTCCGCGCGCTGGGGGACCTTAACATTGTCGAAGGTAAGCAAGGCCTTTCCGGTCGAGGCATCGAGGGTAATCCGGTTGGCTTGTTGCCACGCGGTGAGTTCTTCCGTGAACTTCTGCGTGCCTTTTTGCTGAGCTAACTCTGCCAACTTCTCCGGCGCGGTGCTGTAGCCCACCAATTGACCGTTGCGAAACAGCCGCACATCGTAGACTCCTGACCGCAGCGGCTGGCCCTGCGCATTCGTTTGAGTTTCGCTGAAGCCGTCCGCCACTTCGACAGTGACGCGCACCGTATCGTCCTTTACCGGAACCACTTCCTTTATCTTCACCTTGGGTTGAGTGCGATTCATTCTTGTCAGGTCGGGGATGTCGTCGAAATTGTCAGCACTCAACAATCGGGTCAACAGACGCGGCTCGTAAAAATAGCGCATGAATACTTCAACGGACTCGGGGTTGAAGGGTTCGTTCGGCATAATCCATTGAACTTCTTCAATCTCGTCCAGACGGCTGGTATCAAATCGCCCATCCGGCGTAGTCAGCATCCAATCGTCTTCGTTTGGAGCGACCAGCGATCCCAATTCGTCCTGCGTCGTGACATTGAACAGCCTGACTTTGTTTTCCACGCCGCCGAGCGCAATCGTTCGGCCGTCCGGACTGTACGCCAGGCTGCCCCAAAGGTCGGTTTCGATTTTCAGCTTCTCAACGCGTTTGGTTTCCAGGTCCCATGAGTAGATTTTGCTGAAGATCGTGAAGGTGAGAATGTTCTTGCCCGGGACAAATACAAAGCTGCTAACGCTCGTTCCCAGATCGAGCTTGTGTTCGTTGAGCTGCTTTCCAGTACCGGCGTCCCAGACCTTAATCGCGTCCTTGTCCTCGCTCGCTAACAGTTTGCTGTCCGAGCTAAAAACAACTTTGGAGACATAGTTGCTCTCAAACTCTCTTTCCACATCTTTTTCATAAAGCTCGCGCCAGGGAGTTTGCCCCACCTCATAAACGTCGATTTCAGTTTTGTTGCGAAAGGAATCCCAAAGAGATTGGCCCTTCGGCATGTAGGCGAATTTCCTGGCGTCAGGGCTGAAGACGAACTGATTCTCGAGGATATCAGAGGCATCGAAAACCTGTTGACCACTGCTGATATCCAAGACGCGCAAACGGACTTTGCGCGAAGCGAAAAACTTTAGTCTGACCTTTTCTTCGAGGATTTCCAGGACCACCATTTTATTGTCCGGACTGAACTGCGCGGCGATGATCTTCTGGTTCGGTGGGTCTTCAACGGGAAAGCTTCGGATTTCTTTTTCCGAGTTGAGCCCGTAAACCATCAAAGTCTTTTCGTCCGGAGAAACCTTCATGAGCAACTCGCCGCTGGCTGAAACCGGCAAGTTGTTTCCCAGGGCCGGCGAGGTCTCCACGATTCGCTGAGGATTGGAACGCTTCTCTAGGTCCCAAAGCTTAACGCCCCCAGCGAAGCTGGACGTCAGCAGCAACCTATCGTTCGCAAATCGTGGCACCGTGGTGAGAGGAAAAGGAATGGGTACTTTTTGACCTTTGATCGCGCCGCGTTTCGCCACGGCGAGAGTCATTAACTCCTGACCCGTGACCGCGTCCCATCTTTGGATGTTCTTGAAGTTTTTGCAGCCGTTAATCGTCTTGCCGTCGGTGCTATACCGAATCGGACAAAGCTGGCGAAAGAAAGCGCTGATGGCATCGCTGGGCTTCTTGCTGGTAATGCCGATCGGCTTTGCCGCACCGCCCTTCCCCTGGCTACTACCGCCGGGATCGAAGGGATCGTCCTGTTCAACGGTCAGGATTTCCTTGACATCCTCAATTCGCAGCACATGAATTACATTGTCACCAGCCTGATAGGCCAGCGACTTATTATCCGGATTAATCGTCACCGCGCGGATGCTCTTATTCGTGAAGAGCAAATTGCGCAACTGGTCTGCACCTTCAATTAAATTGGAAACGGAATCTCCGACGTCGCCGATGATTGGCACTCTCCCGATTTTTCGGCCCACCCCGATAACGTCTTCTTCGCCGGGCCCGTCGATGAGTTTCTTCACTTCTTTGCCATCGCTCGGGTTATAGACTTTCAACGTCCCGTTAATATTGCCGCAAGCGATGAGGCTGCCATCGGGGCTGAACGTTAACGCCGAGAGCGCGGCAATATCTGTGTTAATAATGCGGGTCTCTTTCCCGGTTGTCGTTGACCAGAGTTTTATCCGGTAACCTTCGACCACACCGGCCACCAGACTACCGTCACTGGTTAGCGCCACCAGCGGCACGAACTCTTTGTTGGCCATTTGATAGAGGACGCTGCTCTTGGCAATGTCCCAGACCTTTACGCCACCGTTTCCGCCGCTGACCAGAACTTTTCCGGTGGAACTGAACGCCACCGGCGATGGCAGATTGAAGAAGGGATTGGTGTCTTCCTTTTTGCCGATCTTTGGAACGGGAAGTGGGATTAAGCTTCCACTGCCGCTCTTGATCGGCGTCAGACGATGAAGGACTGCGGCCGTGCTGACATCGAAAATGCGCAAGACGCCACTCTTGCTGAGACAGGCGATGCTGCGACTGTCGGGATGAAAGGCCATGCCGACGATTTGATAGCCCGGGATGCTCACAATCTCCTGGCCCTTGCTGGTTAACCAGAGCTTCAGTACACCGTCGGCTCCCAGCGTGGCGAGTAACTTCCCATTGGGACTGTAAACAAAGTCCGTCACCATTGAAGTGTGACTGGTTTGCACCACCAAACGCTGACGCGCGGCCGTTGAGTTGAACAGGCTACCGTTTGGTGAGCGCGGAGTGGTCGGCGCATTCCCACTCTCAACCGGCGAGGCTGCCTTGGCCGTGGCATTCCCGGTCAGCGAAGAAGCTTTGGCGATGATCGCCTCGACGATCTTGGCTTGAACTGACAGCAGAATGTTTTCCGGGTTGTTGCCCTTCTCAGACAAACTTTGTTCAGGTGAACTCTGGTCGTTGTTCACGTCGTCAATCCGGTACTGCACTTCTAATTTGTATTTCTTTCCGAAGGGTAATCTGAAAGTTGGCGAGTCGCCCGCGATGGTCAGAGCCAGGGTAAGCTGACAACCGGCCTTGGCGACCGTCTGTTTGTAAGTGCTCGGGTCGTTGGCATTTTCCAGGACTGCGGCCTGGACTATTTGTTCCTTTGGCTTCAATTGTCCGATTAGACGATCGACAAACGCTTCACCGGACAGCGACCCTTCTTTAATGGTTGGCGTTAAAATGCATAACCGCTTCGGGCCTTCACTCTGAGTTTGAGGGGTGGGCGCGAAACCTGGTTGGCTAATGAGGCTCAGTGTCGCCCAATCATCCGCGCCAGCCCGGGCCGGACGCACAATAGGCGCCATCAGAGAAATGGCGCACGCGCATAGCAGCAATGCAGTGACCGACTGTGCAAACCAAGTGCGGAGAAACGAACGATGAGTATTTGTTTTCACGGGGCACCTCCCTGAGCAGCCAGAAGGCCGCTAAGGCTATTTGGGCATAAGTAAGCTCACTTCTCTTCAAATCGTGAGTAAGAGGTCTACGAATCAAAAAAAACTACAACTACTCTTCGGCTGTCCATCGAGTCGCAGGAAACTCTGCGGGAACGGGTGCGCGCATCTTATCACAGACCGGATTGGCGGAAGAATATTTTGCAACGAGTCTTGCCACAGCGATATGGGCAGGATTCGCGTGAGTGGAGGGCGCCTACCAAGTTGCTCTGGAAGCGCACTTCACGCGAATCCTCCCACGCTCCTACTCGCGTCGAAGTTGCGAGCTACCTCGCCCGCGGGTCTGGAGCAAAGCTGGGCTTTAGTCATCGCCGATTTCAGATCCTTCTGGCTTCTGCATCAACCGGATCACGGCTGGCCGTTCAACAAGTCCAGGAGTGATGCCTGCGGGTAAGCAGGAGACACGCGCGCGAGGTCGTCGAGGCGTTTGTTGCTGACCGCGTGGACCAACTGCACCTGGGTTCGCCGGCGGGCTTCAACTATCGCGTTGTATTCACTGTACGGCAGGAATAACTTTAAGAGTGCCGGGAACACCTCGATCAAGATAAAAAAGATCCTCAGTCCCCACGAGATACTGAACGCGCCGGGTGAGGTGTTCTTCAAACTCTCCAGCGCTTCATAACGCGCGAGAAAATCGTGGGCCTGCGCAATATGCGCGTTGTTATATTCCTGCTCAGACTGCTGTCGTGCCTGACCTTCCTCTTCTTCATGCTTTTGCAGATCGGCCTCGGCCTTCGCCAGCATTTGTTGATTTGCGTCGCGGTTGCGTTCCGCTTCGCGATACGCAGGTCCTTGTCCGGCGATCCCGGTTCTACCGGCGCGTAGCCGTCCCACTGTCTCGGCTTCCATAATATCGTTCCACCTGGTTATTTCGTCGCGATAGTGCTGCACTTTCCCCTGAAGTTCCTGCTTCCTCTGGTCCAACGCGTCCAGCTTCGCTTTCAAGCGCTCTTGTGGCCCCTGGTTTTCCTGCTTGCTCAATACGATCAGGTGTTTGTCGATACTGTCCTGAAGCAGACGCAGCTCGAGTGGCACGGCGACGATAAACCCGATCGCGATCGCCAACGGCAGACGAATCCAAACAGCCTTCTTTACCTGCGCGCCCACGATCTCCCGGTCGAAAACAATGATCATCGTCGAATAGAGAATCCCCAGAGGCACTGCAATAAACTGGCCCCAGGCATGACCGCCAAACGCCGTATAGATCGCATAACTTCCGGAGAAAAAGGCGAGTACCCCTGTAAGCAACACCATCACTCCCAACGACGTCTGCGTCATTCGCGCCACCAGAGTACAGCAGGGCGAGTTCATCGCGTCAGGATCTGTCTTTGAAAGGAATTGAAAGAATCGTTCGATCGCTTTTAATGGGTTCATTGGATCCTCCTAGGTAAATTGTTCGATGATTAATGTTTACTGACGTCGTAAAGAACATGCCGGCGCTAGCCGGCCGGCGCGGCGAAATTCAACTCGACGGTGACGTCGTTCAAGTGCTGGTAGCCGTCCAGTTGCATGTGTTCTTTCAGACGCATCGGGGAGAATAGCGGCGTTAGTGCTTGTTTGAGCCCAAGTGTTTTTCGGAGCGCCAACTGCGCTGAATGCAATGGCATCGGCGTATTGAGTTCGACAACGATCTCCTGCAACGCTACCGGGGCCGGTTGGGTTACTGAGATCGTGATCGGCGCCGGCATAACTACATTCACACCTGCGGCCGTGAGCTGATAGGTATTACTCTTCGTGAGCCACACCGTGGCGGAACCGCTGGGCGAGTTGCTGGTAGCCACAATACGTCCGGATCGCTGCTTAAGCTGCACGCTGTGCGCATTCGGCACGGCCCATTGAAACGTTATTGACTGACCGGGCGCGATCGAAGTTGCACTCGCGGTGAAGACCACCTGCGGTTGCGGCGCAGGACGTGGAACACTCGGACGCACTGACGGCGCCGAGATCGGACGTTGAGTTCCAGCGCGTCCGCCGCGTGAACCGTTGGGAACAGACACCGTGCCCGGTTGCGGAAAGGGGTCCCAATTCCCGCGCTTTTTCCCGGCGTTGAAAAGCCGCGCTCGCTCACACCAGGGACATTTTTGAAGATGGTTGAAATAGTAGTGCTGTACATTTGTTGTGCACTTAATCAGCTCACGTCCGATCCCACGTAGAGTTCGGTGCCAGTCTTTCGCCGTCGGACGTAGTGCCGGATTTTTGTGTCCATCCACAAAACACTGGTTGAATAGCTTTTGCAGAGCCGGATGCAGCATCGCGTATGGCGGTGCTCCGCCCGGCGGTCTAATCCCATTCGCACTTTGCGCATACGGGAAGTAACCTCTTTTCAAACATTCGAGCGCATCGACCGCGTTGCCTGGGTTACTGAACGCGCAACCAAACGGTAACTGCCCCTCCATCAATAATTGAAAAAGCAGGACACCGATCCCAAAATGATCTTGCTCCGGCGAGCGACTAACCTGATCCAAAGAAACGTCTTGAAACTCAGGCGGAGTATAAAAAGGCGTGTGCACCGTACATCGATAGAGAATTCCGCTGCCCTCTTCTCTAATCTGAAATGAATCGGTGTCGACGATCGTCACCAAGGCCTGGTCATCGGCTATGATGTTGCCTTCGTTGACATCGCCGATAACGTAGCCTTTGTCGTGGAGGGCCCACACCGCGCTGGCAAGGTTTGAGCCCAGCAGGCACAACGACTGATAGGTGAAGAACGGCAGATGTATCCGCCTGAGACCAAGATCATAGAACCGCGAAATGGGATGAGCGTCGCGCAACCGTCGCATCACAAAACCACAAACTTCCTGGTTTTGGCGCCAAACGACCAAGTCCTTTGGCCAGGCGATTGAGGCGTGTCCTTTATGCTGCATCGGGTCGTCCGGAGGATTAGCTACCATCACCCTCAATTTTTTTGCGCGTTCGCCGTCGACCCTATCCCGATATACCTTGATGACGAGAGAGTCGTCTCCTGGTACTTGATAGATCGCCCCTTCGGTCCCGCCACCAAGGAGCAAGCTATCGTCGAGCGTAAGATCGTGGCCGCCCGTTTGGGTCTTAATCTTCAGAGTCGTCATTGCGATCATTCATTAATGCAGCTAGAACCAATGTGACGTCGTCGTCGGTGCGCTTCCCCACTCGCTCAGAGTGAAGAAAACTCGTCAACTCGCTCGCGCCCGCAGCTTCATCTGTCGTGCTGCGAACAAAATTAAGAAGCGGAGTAAAGAAAGGAGCGTGTGGCTCAAACCCGGGCCACTTCAGACATAACATTTGCAAACCATCTGAAAACGCAGCTACTCCGGAAGCGCGACCACACCAAACCTTTACTTGCTTCGTTTGCAGCGAATCCTGGGAGGTGAGGAAAACTGTTTCGTTGAGATATTCTCCTGGCGGCGGTGTCGTCAGACTGAACATTCTGTTTCCTTGATCGGCCACGACGGTGGCGCCGTCCCCAATCTGAGCTGCAGCGATAAACTCACGAAGCGCAATCACGAGAATCATCGTGCTGGCCAGCTCCTGGCAGTCGACTCGGCGCGTAGTGGCTTCCATCTGAACTGCTGATAACGCCGCCGCCATCGCCTCTTCAAGAATCCGCCAGAGGGTTGGAGCGTCGAGCGCATCCCCAGCTTGCGTCAAACCACTACAGACTTGTGCGACTCCGTTTTCGACTGCGATATTGGCGCCAAGCTCGGCGAATTTTGCCGACCCCGCACCGTCAGCCACTCCGATCACGAGCACGCCTAGCTTAGGTTGGACTACCCAATACGCATCTTCGCAATTCCGCCCGCTGGCTTCGTGTAGAGAGCCGCATTTGCGAGCCGCAGCCACTTGCCACCCGAGTTCCCTCGAAGGCGGCGACGCATCCACATTCACACAGTGTTCGAGAATCGCGCGGTTCATGGGACGAGCTCCCAGCTTCCGGTATTCTTGTCCAAAGGCACCATGTCGCCAGGCACTGACTTACTCACCATCTTCAAGCTGGCAGATAACCAAACAAAGAGTTCAGCGAACTTCAATTCTGAAAGCATCTTGTGCGGACGCACGGAGATACTTTTCAACGACTCTTCCCTGGCTCCGGCCACTCCGACCGCAAAAAAAGAAACGCCCCGTTTGCTCTCCTCCTCACTAACGCGCTGCGCGACTTTTTGGGTATCGGAAGTTTCTGCATCAGTTATTAGGAAAGCCCACGGGCGATAGTAAGGAACACCATTTGACCCGTATTGACGTTTGCGCTGTTGAAGCAGATCGAGCGCCTGATTAACGCCGCCAGCCATGTCAGTCGTGCCGCCGGCTTTGAGTACGGGTGGAAAAAATTCTTCAGCGGTGACAAAATCCTGCACGACGCGCGGCTGCGTGTTGAACTCAACTATTGCCACCTCGACGCGTTTGCTCGCCACCTCGTCGGCCGCTAATTCATCGCGGAAGATTCTTAAGCCGGCATTGAGAGCGTCGATTCTAGCGCCAGCCATCGAACCCGAAGTGTCGAGAATGAGCACACAAGCACACCGAGGCTGTGTGTTAATCGCAAATTCAACCGATTCTTCAAGTGCTGACATTTTGCAGTTCTCCTTAAGATTGATCTGATCGCTCCAGCTCCGCACGCCAGGTTATTCGGCAAAATCGCACACTGCAGGCTGTCGCCATGCAAAGGCAACGCCTGGACCCAAACAACCGGGCCGCATTAACTGTCGACTACTTATGAATGACGAAGACGGGTCTGAAATTTCCTGGAGTGAGATTTTTTTGCGCGATCAGTTTGCTTAACGACTTCGTTAAGCTTTGAGGACATTACTTTCGAACTTTGAATGCGTAGTCGGCGACAACTTTCGAGTCGCCATTTTCCGACACGCCCAGCAACTCGATTCGATAGTCGTTATATGGAAAGAAAGAAGTACTCAGCACAAACGAAAGTTTATTCTGTTTGATCTGCGATGCGGGTATCGAATCACGGGACCAAACCTCACGCCCATCGAAAGTCTTTATCAGCACGTTGTAAGTCGGATAGGGCGGACTCGCGGGAACTTCAAGCCCGAGTCTTAGAAGAGTCGCATTGGCATCGAGTGAGATAATTTTCGATCCGCCGCCTCTTTCAAAGATAGTTGGAAGAAGAATCACTGAAGCGACAGTCCTGGGTTCGCGATTGCGCGAGAGTGCCAGGGCTTCTTCAGCCTGAGTCCTCATCTTGTTTTCAAGATCCAATCTTTTGCCGAGTTCACTCGAGTCCTGAATTTCCCGGCTAAGCTTCTCGTGCACCTCTTGTATGTTGCGCTCCAGAGCCGCACGCTGGGCAAGCAATTCTCTCGTTTGTCGCTGATAGTGGAAAACGACATAAATCGATCCGACAATGAGTAGGAGTAGAACGAGGCCGGCAGTGGCGCTGAAAGCTTTTGGCAGACCTCTGAGACCGCGAGCAATCAAATTCAACGACACCTGCGACTGAAGCCATGGTGAAGTTTTCGGTATTACGATCTCGCCATCATCGAGTGTCCGCTTTTTCTTCGACCTTGTTCTCTCCTCTTTCGCTTCGCGAGCTCTCCTCAGAGATGCAATTAGATCTTCGGTAAACCTCACCTCCCGTTTTTCAACCAACGAGGACCGAAAGAGAAGGTCGGCATTGTTTCGTTCCTCATCCGTGAGCCGCCCTAAAACGTAGTCGTCCACGAGCGAGTCTTCCATCACCAGGAGTTGGGCAAAATAGTCGTCGTCGGCCAGAAACCGCTCTTCCACCGCATTTCGCTCTTCTTCGGATAGTTGTCCCGAAAGAAAGCGAGTGATCAATTCCTCTGTCTCTTGACTGGGTTCGACGCTCATGACTTCATTACATAGATGAAAGTAAAGCCAATTAATTTCTTACCTTACTAAGCCGCATGATGCAATTCTCGATACAAAGCTTGAGGGCCGCCTTATAGCGAAACACTGTCAACCGCAAAGCATTAATCGTTAACCCTTTCTCGCGAGCAAACTGCTCGCGATCGATACTATCCAGGAAATACTTCTCCAGAAACTCGCGCTTGTCGGGCGATAACTGGGCCAGGCATAATGTCCAGCAGTCTTCTGTTTCTTCCGGTGCGGGAAGGTCCGGCAATTCGTCTACGTCCATCTCAATCCCGCTCTTCTCTTTGGCCCTGAGATATTCATAAAAGACGTTTCTCGCGATCACCCGAACGTAACGGTAGGGATGATCGAGAGAGATCTCCCGGCCTGCCTGAATATTCTTCACCAGTCGAGAGATGGTTTCATCGGCCAGGTTTTCGGGATCTTCGCAGTGCTTCCAGGCGAAAAGCCTGACCAACCTCGTGCGAAAGCGCCGGAAACTCTCACGAGGAGACAGAGCCTCCGGCTCGAGGGCCTGCAGCAACGTGTCAAAGGCGGCGGAGTCGGATTGAGTTTTCATTAAATCAGCACAACTGTAGCCGGGAATGAGACTAACGTCAGCGCCATTCCCCCTGCAAGGTAAAGGCGGCCCAGTCGTGAGGTAGTGCATTCCTATTCGTCTGCCACATCGCAATCTGCGCGGTACGCAATGCCTTGCTCGGCGATTCGTGCTGCTTCAATATCGCCTGGTAAAAGTAGCGCATAAACTCAGCGGCGGCGCGATCGTTGATGCGCCAAAGAGTAGCAACTACTCGGGGCACTCCGGCGTACATGAATCCACGAGTCAACCCGATCAATCCCTCGCCACGCGTTTCCTTTCCGAGAGCGGTTTGGCAAGCGCTCAACACCACCAATTCCGCAGCCAGGTTCAGATTATAGATCTCATTGAGCCTCAGAAAGCCATTCTGAAACCGACCGGTCTGATCGACCAATGAAAGCACAATGCCGGAAAGTTCAGGATGAGAGTTATTGAGCAGCGCGTGAGTGGCGAAGTGAATGATCTGATATTCACCGATCGCCGGATCGAGCACAGCTTTCAGGTTCGCATCGAAGCCGATGGCGCGCATGATTTTCTTATCACGAGCGAGATCGAGAATGGCTTCAGCTTCTTCCAAACTAAACGGAAGTCTCTCTAAAACGAGTGGTTTATTGTTCAACTCCACCTGGACCAACGGTTGTTCCGTCTCGGAGCCGCGCAGAGCGACAACATTCCGCTGCACTTGAGTTCTCGCCTGCAACCGGCTTAGTCGTACACGAGGATCGTTTTTTTCAAACACCGGATCGGCGATTACAGCCAGTGTCTTGCTTGCCGCAATCCGACCGCGCAACTCATTTCTCAGGAGTGCGAGCGTGGAGATTGAAGGTAGCGTGGTGATCTCGTGGTTGACTACGAGTGGAACTTGAAGACCACCTTTTGCAACCCCGGGTTCAGGCAACGCAGTGAAAGGTACGTATTGGAGAATACCGTCGGCGACGATCACCAGGCGTTTGTTCGGCAAAAGATGGGCCACCGGCTCGAGCAGAATTTTGCCCAGCGCGTTTGCGGCGGATTGGTAGTCATCAACCGGCGCGGCGGCGGCGCCCTGCGACAATGCGTCATAAAGCACTTTCGCAGAGCGGTCTATCTCCGCTCGAGGAGGAAGATTGAAGCTCTCAATTGAGTGCTTTGTGACGGCCCAACCGTAGCTACGCCCAGTTCCGAGAGCATACTCCAGGAGCAGTGTGTCCTCGTCAAGCTCTCGCTGAATAGTCGCTAGACTCAACGGAACCGGCTGCGTCAACGCTGCGTACTTTGGGCTCTGGTCTCTTACTCTCGATTCAATCTCTTCGTATTGGCTCAACAGGCTCTCTACCTCCTGCCGAACCGCAGCCTCGCGCTCCGGCTGCGTCCTGCTGCTCAAGAGACGCGTTTGCTCTTCCGCTTTATCGTTGAGTCGTTGTTGGCTCTGCCGTTCTTCCTGGAGTAGCTGCGGATCGACGCCCTGGCGAATGTCGGTGCGCGCGGCGATCAGATTTTCCACAAGGGTTCTGGCTCGGGCGTGCTCGTTTACTTCCAGCGCCAAAGTAGCGTAACCACGGAAAGGCTCCCGCTCATGCATCCGCATCAGAAGATCGACGTAAAACTCGTAGTGCCGGTAAACGGTCTCGAGATACGAGATTCGCAAGGTGGGACTGAGGACTTTCGCGCGCAACTTCTCGATCAGATCGAGCGATCTTTCGATGTCGCGTCGGGCGTCGTCGAAACGGCCCAAATCGCGCTTCGTGCTCGCCAGGTTCATCAGCGTTTGGACCTCGCCGCGACGATCGGCAACGGCCTGCATCAACGATAACGCCTGTTCGTACTTGGCCAGCGCCTCAGCTTTATCACCCGACTTCTCACTCAATTTTCCCATGGCTACGAGGATAAGGGCCGCGCCGCGACTGTCCTTTACATCCTGGCTTAGAGAAAGTGCCTGGCGGTACTGAGCAAGCGCGTCTTTCGTTTGACCTCTCTCGGTAAGAATATTGGCGATGTCTCTCCGCGTGTACGACTCCATCCGCCGATCCTGGGCCGCGCGAATAATCGACAGTTTGCGATCCAGAGACTCCAAAGCACCCTCGTTGTCACCCAGCGCCAGGCGCACGCGGCCCACGTAACCCGACGTGACGGCGGCGTAATGCTGGTTCTGGATTGCCACGTAAAGCTCGAACGCTCGGGTGAAGCATTTCAGCGCTTCTGGGCGATCGCCAAGCGTGTCGTACAGGTAGCCGATGCCATTCAAAGTGGCGGCTTCACCGTTTCGATTGCCGATGGCGCGGAATATCTTTAGCGCCTGACCGTGAAGGTCAAGAGCGATCTGTTTTTCGCCTTGTTGATTGTAGACGCCGGCCATTGCAGTCAACGTTGAGGCGCGTTCCTGCTGCTCGTTAGTTGACTGCCAGATCGCCAGGGCGGCTTTGTAGGAACTCAGCGCGAGTTCCAGGTTGCCCAGGTCGCTGTGGAGGTAACCAAGGTTGAGTTGAGTTAGCGCGAGCACACTCTGTCCGTTAATTGTTTTCGCGATGGCCAGTGCGCGCTCGAACTGGTCCTGCGCTTGCGACACGTCGCTGGCGATCGAGCTCGCCACGCCCAAACAGTTCAGCGCCAATGCCGTCCCCTCGACGAAGCCGAGGCCCTTGGAAATATCGAGGGCTCGGGCGCAATGAGGAACGGCTTTCTTCACATTCGCCATTTCCAGGTAGGCGCCGCCGAGGTTTGTGAGTACGACGGCTTCCAATCGCTCGTCTTTGAAATGAACAATGAGCGAAAGTGCATGGCTGTAGTCCTCGACGGCGCTTTGATAATCGCTAAGCAGCGCGGAAACGTCGCCGAGTTTTTCGAGGGTCTCTATTTCCAGACGAGATTCACCGGCGATGTGAAACAGGCGTTGGGCTTTGGCGTATTTCCTGGCCGCCAGCTTGAACGATTCACTCTTCCACTCGGTCCTCAACTTCTCCGCCTCGGCCAATGTTCGCTGCGCGAGTACCAGCGCACCGCGTGAACCGGACGTTTGTGGAGCAACCGTCTGCGCGGACGTTACGCCTGAGCCGATCGCCAGGTACATAAGTACCGGAAAGAGCGCGCTGACTCGTTTTGCAACCGATTTAAGACAGGATCTCGCCATTCAGGATCCCCCCGTGGAGTGAGAGCAATGAATTGCCAGGACCAGTGCATGGTAATGAAAACCCAAGCGAGTTTCAACGCGTCACGGCCGGCCTGACAGCTGCCATCGCCCCCTGAAAGAATTTCTTGGAAAGCGCAACTCACCACGAAATTATTTGCCCCGATCTGTCAGATATACAGCAGAGCCAACAAACGCTGCGGCCGATCGTCTTCGGTATGAGATCGTGCCGCGGTTGTTCGAAACAACTGATTGAGAGGAGACTCGTAATGATAGACAAACCAACTGACGTGAAGGCGTCAAGCAGCGACGATGTTTCGCGGGTCGGCGGCGAGGATGGCTCGCGCGCTTGCGACACCGACATGCGCGTCGGCGGCGAGGATGACGCGAGAGAGATTGTCGACGACCAGCCAAACTAGCAGATGTCCTCACCCAGGCCCTGGAGTGGAGTCACTGGTTATCGAGCAAGCGCGGTTTCTTGTTTCTCGAAAATACCCACCAGTGACTCGCTTTGGGCCGCAACCAAAGAAAGTAGGATTCTATGTCTGAACCAATCAAGATTCTTTTTCTGGCTTCGAACCCAACCAACATCAGTCGCATACGAGTCGACAAAGAGTTACGCGAGGTCGACGAGCGCATCAGCCTCGGCAGTCATCGTGATCAATTTGACTTGATTCCACACTTTGCCGTCAGACCGCGCGATCTGCGTCGCGGACTGCTCAAATACAAACCGCACATCCTGCACTTCAGTGGCCACGGATCAACTTCCGCGGGAATCGTGCTGGAAGACGACGATGGTAAAACGAAGGTCGTGGCCGCGACCGATCTGGCGGAACTGCTCGGCATCCTGAAGGACAATCTTCGGGTAGTTGTCTTGAATTCCTGTTACAGCGCGCTTCAGGCAAGTGGCATCACCCAGGCGATCGATTGCGCGATTGGAATGAACGACAAAGTTGGCGACCAAAGCGCGATCATTTTCTCCGCGACGTTCTACGAGAGCCTCGCTTTCGGTCGCAGCATTGACGAAGCGTTCCGGCTTGGAGTCGCCGATCTGAAGACCGAAGGAACAGGCAGCGGAAACATTCCTACTTTGCTCACCAGGCAGGGAGTAGATCTCGCAAAGGTCTATCTCGCCACTGACGAAAAAACTTCACCAGCACCCCAGAAAGCCGGTGGTTCCGCGCGTGGTGGTGACAAGGTGATCAACGTCGGCGACCGTAGCACTATCAATGCCGGACACGACGCAAATTTCAGTATTTCCTGAGGAACAAATTCGATGACCTGTCCCCAATGTAGTCAAGAGCATGATGACAACCAGGCTTGCCCCAGGTGTACACAGGAGCAGGTCATCGATCCGAAGGAAAACTTGCCGCCGGCAAAAGGTCCAGCTCCAGTATCCTTACCCCGAGAAGACGATCAAGAGAGCCCACAGGCAAATCATGGGAAGGGCCCCGCGGTAAACGTATCGGGCGGCTCGGAAGTAAACGCGGGCCGTGACGTCAATTTTTACTTGAACGCTATCAAGAATGCTGACGAGTCGCACAAGGGTGAAGAAGAAAAACTGCTCTGGGATTTCGTGAAGCCGCTCAGTCCTCGATCAGAGCGTTACTACAAACCGGTTCCAGCAGACTTGCAAGCGATGGTTTCGACCCTCATCGCTGATCGGGTGATCTTAATCAGCTCCTCGTACGACGAATATGCTCGCGATGCAGCGTGGGAAGTGATTGAGGCGATGCCTGAATCGTCTGATCGCTTCAACGGCAATCTCGCATTTGAAGACACTGTTGGAAAAACTAGCCAGTTCAGCCCACAGAAACTGTGGGAACAAAGGCAGGAGGCGGAAGCAGAAGCGGAGATGGTGTTATTGGTAGACGCGCTTGACAGTCAGGCAAATACTTTCCCCGCCTCTATGCTGGGCCACTACGCGCGATTTGAGGCGGCGAAGCAAGATCTGAAGAACAGCAAACTCTTTCTCGTCGTCGTCGTCAACCACCAATACGCAACCGAACAGAGGCTTTCGCAACCGAACCGAATGTACAAGAGTTTCTCGTACTGGAACATCCCGTTCCTCGTGCCATTCTTCCAGAGGTGGTTTCCGGGTCATGAGCAGCTTCTCGCCGAGTTAGCGAAACAGCGGGCGAGTGGAAAGTGGGAAGCAGATGATTCCAGCTTCACTCAGCAGGTAGTCAACTACTATCACACCGATCGTCTGCTCGAAGTAATAAACAACGGCGGACCGAAAGATCCGGACAGCTCCGCGGAATCCATGCTAAAAACCGCCTGTCCGGTGGAAAAGACCGTCCTCTACACCGCGACTTTCTTCAACGAGATCACTTCTCCCGAGTTCTGCCGCGTCGTCGAATCACTGCTCGGCACGCGCACGATGCTGAAGGACGCTCCCGCCCTAAGCGCAAACGGAGCAACTCCAGCCACGGCCAAGATTGAAGTCCCGCTACGGCGCACCTGGGATGAAGAAAAAGACGAGATCTTTACGAAACTGCTCGTCGAAACAAGCACCGCCACCGGCTCGCCAAGAACAGTCAGTCTCTCTGAGTTCAACCTCGCCGAGCCCTTGCGCAAGCTGTTTGAAAAACGTCACCGCTTTTACCTGATCGACCAATTCAAGGTATTGCAAGAGACGGGGATCTTTTTCTATCCGTCGCTGCGCCTGGCTAAGAACACAACACAAATGGCCATCGACTTGGCCCAGATCTATCCGGATGAGTTCAACGAAGGCTGGATAGTCACAATGGTGAACCGGATCAGGGAGTATTTTGCCGCGCGTGGCTCGGATGAAGAGCGGGTGGAAGATCCGATGTTCTACTTTTTATCAAACACTCAGCCCGGCGCCTTCCACGTCGCTTTCGCGCGCGTATCTGAGATTTGTCAGCGGTTCCTCGACTCGCCTCAACACAAGAGCGTCGTTCCCAACAGCCTGGAATACTTGATGAAGAACGAATACCAACAGGAAGTTCTGTGGCTGATCAAGCAGCTCAAATTCAATCCGGATTTTGACGATTGGTATTGGCTGAAGCAATTGCTTCATCGCGCCGATCCCAAGACGAAATATCTGACGTATTACTACATTCTTTCTTATCTCAAGCAGTTGGGAACGCGCGTTTACGAGGGCCTGAAAAAGCTTGAAGGGTGGTTACCGCCATCCGATCGCTCCAACCTTACAGACTTCGACACATTCATCTTCCGCATCGTGATCAAGTATTGTCTCGATACGATCGATCGCTTCAAGGAGAAGCACTACGGCAAATGGCCCAGTCGCTATTCCCTGTTCACCCTGACTGATGCAGAGACAGCTAACTCAAGGTTTGGCTTGCTCGCTAATTGCCTGCTCCACCCCGGCGTAGACCGCACTTTAGTAGGCCTGAACATCGACGGCACCCGCATCGATCTGATCGGAATCTTGTTGGCCGAATGGAGCTTCATCCTGCTCGGCACGCCGAGAGTCCCACCAACCCCTCCCAGGAACGGGAAAGAAGACCTGCCCAATGAGGATACGCAAAACTGTACCGCGTCACAAATGTTTGATCTGCTGCTCAAACAATTCCTGGGTCGACTCGACTCGCCGCAGCGTCTGCAACTCCTGAAGTACTGGACTCAGCTCGATTCAGTACTATTCAAGTTCGGTCACTCACATTCCATCGCCAACGAACAGCGGAACGAAATGAAGTGGAAGAGAGTACTGGTACAGCGGCTAATACGCGAACTCAAGCTCGCTCCACTGGCGAGACCAATGGCAAGGAACTCGCCTGGTGCAATTGTTACCCGCAGTCATGCATAACGGAGGACAGCATGATTCAAGCAATATCAATCAGCGAAATCATTCGACAGGTATCCAACAACATCGAGCCAAAGGGTGGTTACGAACAGCGCATCGTAATCAATACCGATACTGGTCAAGCGGTCCCCGCACCCAACATTTTCGAGTACGCCTTCGGCAACTTCAGGTATTACCTGGTTGCCAATAACACCAGTCCGCAAAAGGTCATTGCCGGACGCAAGACTGTTAAGTATAGGGAAGGAAGAGGAGAAGTAG
>Ga0207653_10000018_pt1 | contig 141131 bp, 101 predicted proteins | sample KBSK5251metaG_FD_184341 | JGI IMG/M metagenome (GOLD analysis project Ga0207653, IMG submission 184341) | Corn, switchgrass and miscanthus rhizosphere microbial communities from Kellogg Biological Station, Michigan, USA - KBS K5-25-1 metaG... | ecosystem: Host-associated > Plants > Roots >... | reverse complement strand
CGCGGCTATTCGAAACGAACCGAACCTTATCACGGCTACTTCTTCAAAGTCCTGAAGGGCCAGGGCCCGGCGGCGCCGTTGGGTGAACTGGATTACGTCATCAAGGGCGCGATGATCGGCGGCTTTGCGCTCATCGCGTCGCCGGCGCAGTACCGCAACACCGGCGTCAAATCATTCATGGTCAGCCAGGATGGGGTGGTCTATGAAAAAGATCTCGGGCCGAAAACGCTCGAGCTGTTTCAGTCGATCGATCGTTTTAATCCGGACAAGTCCTGGGCTCCTCTGTCGCCACTGAACATCATCTTGAAGCCGGGTTGGCGCAGCACCTTTTCGAAGAAATGACGAGTGAATTCTTTCGCCGGGTCGATGGAGACATGATGAAAATTAAAACCAGGGGCGCGATGAGCCTCATGACTTTGACCGCCATGCTGCTCGCCTCCTCAGCTTTTGGCCAGCAAGGCGTCAGGGTGGAAAAGGACCTGCTCGGCGAAAAACAGATTCCGGCGGACGCCTACTATGGCGTGCAAACGGCCCGCGCACTCGAAAATTTTCAACTCTCCGGTGTTTTGATCAATCACTATCCAGGTTTTGTCGAAGCCTGGGCCATCGTCAAGCTCGCGGCCGCGCGCGCCAACACCGACGTCGGCGCGATGAAGCCCGAGAGGTTGGCGATGATCGAGAAAGCTTGCCAGGCAGTGATGGCCGGCAAGTATCACGATCAATTCAAAGTCGATTGGTACCAGGGCGGAGCCGGCACCTCAACCAACATGAACGCCAACGAGGTGTTGGCGAACATCGGGCTGGAACTCTCAGGTCACAAGAAGGGCGAGTACCAGTTCCTCGAGCCGCACGATGACTTGAACATGTCCCAGTCGACCAACGACTCGTATCCGACGGCCATCAAGGTTGCCTTTCTGCTGCGCAACGACAAGCTCATTGAAGAACTGAAAAATCTGGTCGCGTCTTTTCGCGCAAAGGGTGACGCCTATCTCGAGATCGTCAAGATGGGCCGCACCGAAATGCAGGACGCGGTACCCATGACCGTCGGCCAGGAGTTTCACGCGTTTGCCGCTTCGCTGGAAAGTGAAATCCAGTTGCTGCGCGACTCTGAGAAATACCTTTACCCGGTGAATATGGGCGCCACCGCGATTGGCACCGGCCTCAACGCGCCGAAGGGGTATGCCGAAAAGTGCGCAGCGCATCTCGCGAAGCTCACCAACAAGCCAATCGTTCCGGCGTCAGATATGTTGGCGGCCACGTGGGACCAACAGGGGTTCGTCGTCTATTCCTCAGCGCTCAAGAGTGTCGCCATCAAGCTCTCGAAAATTTCCAGCGACCTGATCCTGCTCACCTCGGGACCGCGCGCGGGACTAGCAGAGATCAACTTGCCGGCCTTACAGCCGGGCTCTTCAATCATGCCCGGTAAAGTTAATCCGGTAATGCCTGAAGTAATGAACATCGTCGCCTTTCGCGTGATGGGCAACGACTACGCGGTCAATCTCGCGGCGCACAGCGGGCAGCTGCAACTCAATGCTTACGAGCCGCTGGCCGGATTGGCCGTAATCGAATCTCAGGCGCTGCTCTATACAACCTCGATCGCGTTTCGCACGAAATGCATCGACGGAATCACGCTCAATGAAAAAGTTCTGGAGCGATATATCGAAACCACGGTCGGCATTGTTACGGCGCTCAACCCCGTGCTCGGCTACGAGAAAGCGACCGAGTTGGCGACCGACGCTTACAAGAGCGGCAAAGGAATTCTGGAAATCATTCGGGAGAAAAAGATTCTCACCGAAGCGCAGATCAAGGAGTTGCTTGATCCGGCAAAACTGACGGGCCTGGACAAAAGCAAGTATCCGAAAAAGCAATGAAGGTAACGGGCCATCCGGCGCCGTGAATCAGGCGCAGGTCGCGCGCGTCATAAACCGCTTCCCGAAACAAGGAGAAAGAACATGATTAAAGAAGACAAAGGGCTGGATGTTAACCCCAGGTCCAAAGAGCAACCACATGAAGGCGACGTCGCGGATCCGCTGGCTGATACCAGCCGGTTGACCTCGCAGGAGGTTCCGCCCGGCGTGGATCGACGCAAATTCCTGATACGAAGCGCGGTGGGCGGCGCTGCCGCCGTGATGACCGGCAGCATCGTTTCAGCTCACGAGAGAGTAGAGAAGGCCGTCGCCACATTGCCGGTACTGCCGCAGCAGTCTTCGCCGGCGCCGCCGCTGGATCCGAACCTCAACGTGGTGCAAAAGGGCAAGGGGCCCGTTTTGACGACCGTCGATGAGTTCTACAAAGTAGGGCCGGGCCCTTCAAGCTCGCACACGATCGGCCCGATGCGTATCACCTACGATTTCTACCAGCGCTGCACCAAATTGCCGGCGGACAAACTCAACCGAGCGACCGCGCTCCAGGTCAACCTCTTTGGCAGCCTCAGCGCCACCGGTAAGGGCCACGGCACAGAACGGGCAGCATTAGCGGGACTGGTAGGAAAAGAGCCGGCAACCGTAGACCCGTTGTTTCTCGACAGCCTGCGAGACAAGCCTGACCAGGTGTTTCCGGTCAAGCTCGGCGACAAGACGATCAACGTTAGCCTGAAGGACGTCGTTTACGACGCGACCAAGGGCGACTTCCATCACCCGAATACGATGACCGCGAAGCTTTTGGCCGGAAAGGAAGTGCTGCTCGAACAGGAGTACTACTCCGTCGGCGGCGGATTCATCGAATGGAAAGGGTATACACCTCCGAAGAAAAACCCGCCCAAGTATCCGTTTAGAACGATGAAAGAGCTTCGCGCTCACGCCGACAATAACAAGACCACGATTGCCAAGATCATGCTGGCCAACGAGATGTCGATCATGGGCAGGACGGAAGCGGAGGTTTATGCCTTCGTCGACAAGATCATTAACGCAATGGTTGCGACGGTAAAGTCGGGGCTGTCGATGTCGGAGGATGACGTGCTGCCCGGCCCGATCAAACTTCACAGCAAGGCAGCGACCGTTTACAAGCGCGCCATGGATGACACGTACCAGGCAGATCGAGGTATCGGTGTTCTATCGGCGTATGCGTTGGCAGCCTCGGAGGAGAACGGGCGTGGCCATCTCGTGATCACGGCTCCGACGGGCGGTTCCGCCGGCGTTATGCCGGCGCTGGTTTATGGGCTGGTTGAGGTCCGGAAGATCGATATGCAGAAGGTCCGTGAGGGCATGCTCGCCGCTGCAGCGGTCGGTTATCTCTGCAAGCACCATGCGACGTTGTCGGCGGCCGAGGGCGGTTGCCAGGCGGAGATCGGTGTGGCGTCCTCGATGGCTGCCGCATTGGTTGCAACCGCGAACGATGCGGAATCGCGGGTGGTCGAGAATGCCGCGGAATCGGCATTAGAGCATCACCTGGGCATGACCTGCGACCCGGTCGCCGGTTACGTGCAGGTCCCTTGCATCGAGCGCTGCGCATTCGGTGCGGTAAAGGCCTGGACGGCCTACGCGATCGCCAGCAATGAGATCGCGTCCAGACATCGCGTCGATTTCGACGCGACCGTGCAAGCCCTGGCCCAGACCGCAAAGGAAATGAACAGTAAGTACAAGGAGACGAGCGAAGCCGGTCTGGCTCTCTCTGTGGTCCTTTGTTAATCGAACGGGGAGCCGACGGAACGCAAAGTGCCGCCGGCTCTTATTACCTGGTTTCGAGTGGTCCAACGCCCGATGCCAACGAATCGAACTTGAGTTGAGGGAGGCCTTCGGTGCTGAGGCGTCGCGCATACGTTAGGGTCGCACTGGCATTGGCGTCAGTGACGTTGTTCACGACTTCCGCCTATGGACAGTCTCCAGCCAGGCCAGCCCAGGATAACGAAGTCATTGCTGCTCAGGGACCACGATTAAGCAACCCGGAGAAAAAAGTCGCTGCGGACGACGCCCGGCCAGTCGACCTGGAGAAAGAAGTCACGGCCGTGAAGGCCGAGAACGCCGCCGTTCGAGAACAACTTCGCAGGATGGAGGAACAGCAGAAGGCGCTGCTGGAATTGGTCGAACGTATGCAGCGGCGGCTTGACAGCCTCCCGGTCGCGAATGCGTCGGGCACGGCGCTGTCACCGGGCCCTTCGCCCGCAGCGGACACTCCAGCCCCGTCGACGACGGCACCCGGGACTTCAATGCCTTCGTCGTCCGTCTCTCCGATTCAAACGAAATCAACCGATGACGATCATTATCAGGATGGAATAGTTATCTGGAAAAATCCCGACGATTCGAAGGTGCCGTTCCTGCTGAAGTTCAACGTCAATACCCAGATTCGATACCTCAATACGCTTAACAGCACCGACAGCTTCACCGACCATCTGGGCGTTGTCCGCGAAGTGCATCGACGCAACGACATAACGGTGAACCGCTCAATGTTCATCCTGGGCGGCTACATGTTCTCAAAGAAGCTGCAGTACAGCATGACCGTCTGGACTTCCGCCGGGGCCGCCTCGATCGTCATAGCCGGAAACATAGGCTGGCGATTTAGTAAAGCGCTCACGGTTACAGGAGGTTATACGGGCGTTCCCGGGAGCCGATCACTGGTTGGGACGTTCCCATTCTTTCAACCAATTGACAGGAGCATGGCGGACAACTTCTTTCGCCCGGGCTTTACCCAGGGCGTCTGGGCGAACGGAGAGCCGGTAAAGGGTTTGAACTATCTGGTGTTCGTCGGCAATGGTCTTAATACTTTGAATATTACGGCAAATAAGATCGACACAAGTTTGCTGTTATCCGGCAGTGTCTGGTGGGAGCCCCTGGGCGCCTACTCGGAGCCCGGCAAATCGCGCCAGATGTACGACGATTATTTCGCTTCCAAAAAAGCTCGCATTCGGATCGGAACCAGCTTTACGAGATCCCGGGAAGACCGCTTTTCAGATACCGACCAATCAAGTCCCGACAACACTTCAATTTACAATTCCGATGGCGTGTTGGCCTTCTCGACTGGGGCATTTGCGCCGGGTGTGACCGTTCAAAAAGCCACCTACAGAATGTGGGCAATCGACGGCGGCCTGAAGAAGAGCGGTTTTTCGGTCAACGGGCAATACTTCTTTCGCTGGCTAAGCGACTTCGAAGCCGACGGGCCGCTTCCCCTCGCATCCACCTTCGACCACGGATTTGAGTTGTCGACCGGCAAATTTGTCGTCCCAAAGAAACTGCTGCTGTATGTGCGCGGCTCAAAGGTTTTCGGACAATTCGCCAATCCTTACGAGTATGGCGGTGGTTTCAAGTGGTATTTCCTACCGACCGAGCGTCTGTGGATGACCGGCGAGTTGATGCGGGTTAACAAAGCACTTTATAGCGGAGCCTTTACTCCGTACACCGCGGGAATGGCCGGCTGGATGCCGATGCTTCAGACAGTCCTCGCTTTTTGACGGAATCTTGACTCCAGGTGAAGCAACAATGGCCGAGGCAGCCATAAGTTTAGAAAGAAAGGCGGGCACGTCCACGCGGCTAAGAGCGGCGACCGTGGCATGGTTGTTAACGGCCGTCTTCTATTTTTATCAGTACGCGATGCGTTCAGCCCCGGCCGTGATGATGCCGCAGTTGTCGGAAAGCTTTGGCCTCAGCGCGCTGGGCGTTGCTTCAATCGTCGGGCTTTTCTATTACGGCTACTCCCCTTTCAGTCTGGTGTCCGGCGCGGCGATGGATCGGCTGGGCCCGCGCAAACTTTTGCCGTTCGCGGCGATTGCAGTTGGCGTCGGAGCCCTGCTCTTTGCGACGGGAAACACGCAAATCGCCAGCGTCGGCCGTTTTATCCAGGGCGCTGGTGGAGTCTTTGCATTGGTCGGCGCGATTTACATCGCCACGAAAAACTTTCCGGCTTCGCAGGCGGCCACGCTGATCGGCGTCACGCAAATGTTCGGCATGGCTGGAGGCTCAGCCGGCCAATTCCTGGTTGGGCCAATGATCGGAGCCGGCCTGCGTTGGAACCAATTCTGGATCGGCATGGGGGTCATCGGTCTGGTAATTGGGGTTGTCCTTTTCTTTCTAATTCCAAAAGAGAATGCTAAGGCTGAATCAGCCGGCCTGAAGAGTGTCGTCAGTGGCTTTGCCACAGTGTTTCGTAATCCACAATCAATCCTGTGCGGGCTGATATCCGGTTTGCTTTTTATTCCCACCACAATCTTCGACATGATTTGGGGCGTGCGATTCCTACAGGAAGCTCACGGCATTGACTACGGAACAGCGGTGCTGCGCTCATCGACGGTCCCGTTCGGATGGATCATCGGCTGCCCGTTGCTCGGGTTACTTTCGGATCGAATTGGCAGGCGCAAGCCGGTCCTCGTCGGGGCCGCGATGGTGCTGCTCGCATGCATGGCCTGGATTCTGTATGGCAAGGCGGACGTGTTACCTCCCTATGTGATCGGGCTCGTCGCCGGCATGGCATCGGGCGCGGCGATGCTGCCATACACGATCATCAAGGAAGCCAACCCGCCACAGTTTGGCGGCACCGCGACCGGCGTAGTCAACTTTCTCAACTTCACTTTCAGCGCATTGTTAGGGCCGGTTTTCGGCTTGATCCTACAGCGCGTTTCAGGTGGCTCTGTCGGACTGGAACTCGCCGATTTTCAGAAAACATTTACGCCGATGCTCTACGGCGTAGCGATCGCCATTGGTTTGGTTTTGTTGCTGAAAGAGACTGGGCCGGGAGTCAAACAACGTGGCTAGTTCCTGTAACGCAAACTGTTAGTTTGCGCGGGCTTTGACGGCATTCACTGATCGCAAACTAACAGTTTGCGTTACTGATTAGCTGGAGCTTTGTATGAATGATTTCGCACTCGTGCTGAACGCAGGCTCGTCGAGCTTAAAGTTCTGCGTCTTCCAGAGACCGGCCGAGCAAGCCTGGCGACTGGAAGCGCGGGGCCAGATCGAGGGCATCGGCACATCACCCCGACTGTCCGTTAAAGACGCGGATAGCCGGAAGCTGGCCGACGAACAGTTGGACTCTTCCATCCGTGACGGACGTGATGCGATCGGCGCCCTCGCAGTCTGGCTCAGATCTCAGTATGGCGGAGCGCGTGTGCTCGGCGTGGGTCATAGAGTCGTGCACGGTGGCGCGACTTTTACGGCCCCAACAATCCTGACGCCGGAAGTGCTGGCGCAATTGCAGGAACTGGTTCCGCTTGCGCCGCTTCATCAACCTTACAACCTGGCGGCCATCGAAGCCGTGTTTGAACGGCTTCCGGGAGTTCCCCAGGTCGCCTGCTTTGACACCAGTTTTCATCGAGGTCATCAACCGGTCGCCGAATTGGTTCCGTTACCGGCGGAAATCTGTAAGGGCGGACTGCAGCGCTACGGTTTTCACGGACTGTCTTACGAATTCATCGCCTCTGCCTTACCTGACGTGGCGCCTGAAGTTGCTAAACAAAAAGTGATCGTCGCGCACCTCGGCAGCGGCGCCAGTTTGTGTGCGTTGAATGACGGCAAGAGTGTTGACACGACGATGAGTTTCACCGCCGTGGATGGACTCTGCATGGGGACCCGGCCCGGAGCGATAGATCCCGGCGTGGTGCTCTACCTGTTTCAGAATCTCGGGCTGACGGTCAAAGAGGTCGAAACAATCCTCTACAAGAAATCGGGCCTGCTCGCCATTTCCGGAATCAGCAACGACATGCGCGATCTGCTTGGCCGAACCGAGCCGCAAGCTCAACTGGCCATCGATTTTTTTGTTTATCGAGTGGCCAAAGAAATTGGCGCTCTGACAGCAGCCCTCGGCGGCGTGGATGCGCTGGTCTTTACTGCCGGCATAGGCGAGAACTCAGCCGAGGTGCGGCGCCGAATTTGTGAAGCGTCGAGCTGGTTGGGGATAGAAATCGACAGCGAAGCGAATGACCGCAACGCTACCCGGATTTCGGCAGCCAACAGCAAGGTTTCGGTTTGGGTTGTGCCAACTAACGAGGAACTGATGATTGCCCGTCACACGGGTGAGCTTCTCGGATTGCGATCAAAATCTACACAACAAGCAGCTTAAGGAGAACGAACATGGTAAGCGCAATAGCATCGTCGGAAGCTCCAATCGAAAGGCAGACTGCCGCCTGGGAAGGATTCACCGGAGGTCTCTGGCAAAAGGAGATCAATGTCCGCGACTTTATTCAACAAAACTATACGCCGTATGAGGACGACGCCTCGTTCCTCGCTCCGGCAACCGAGCGCACGACGAAAATCTGGCAGCGACTGAATGAATTGTTTATCGAAGAACGAAAAAAAGGCGTGCTCGATATTTCCCAAATTCCAAGTTCTATCACATCGCATTCACCCGGTTACATTGACCGCGAGAATGAAATTATCTTAGGCCTGCAAACCGAAGCGCCACTCAAAAGATCGATCATGCCGAGCGGAGGCTTTCGCATGGTGCTTAGCGCGCTGAAGACCTACGGCTTCGAACCCGACCCGCACGTAGTCGAAACCTTCACCAAGTACCGGAAGTCACACAACGACGGTGTCTTTGACGGTTACACCGCCGACATTCGGCGCTGTCGCAGTTCGCACATACTGACCGGCCTGCCGGACGCCTACGGACGCGGCCGAATCATTGGAGACTATCGCCGCGTGCCGCTTTATGGTGTCAAACGGCTGATCGAGGAAAAACAAAAAGAGAAAAACAATCTGGACTCGGCGATGTCGACGGACGAAACCATTCGCGATCGCGAAGAATTGAGCGAACAGGTTCGCGCGTTGAAGGAATTGCAGCAGATGGCGTCGGCCTACGGATTCGACATCTCCGGGCCGGCGACGACGGCAAAGGAGGCCGTGCAGTGGCTGTACTTTGCGTATCTCGCGGCGGTGAAAGAATGCAACGGAGCAGCCATGTCTTTGGGCCGCACCTCGACTTTTCTCGACATCTACTTTCAGCGAGACATGTCAGCGGGACGATTAACCGAAGAACAGACTCAGGAGATCATCGATGACTTTGTCATCAAACTTCGCATCGTTCGTTTCCTGCGCACCCCGGAATATGACGATCTGTTTGCGGGCGATCCGACCTGGGTAACAGAATCGATCGGCGGCATCGGCGACGACGGACGACCCCTGGTCACCAGAACAAGCTTCCGTTTTTTGCAGACGCTCTACAACCTCGGGCCGGCCCCTGAACCGAACCTGACGATCTGGTACTCGCCACGTCTGCCCGACGAATTTCGCAGCTTCGCAGCGAAAGTCGCCATCGATACCAGTTCAATTCAATTTGAAAGCGATTCAATCATGCGCCGTGTTTGGGGAGACGACGGCGCCGTGGCCTGTTGTGTCTCGCCCATGCAAATGGGCAAGCAAATGCAGTTCTTTGGCGCGCGCGCGAACCTCGCCAAGTGCCTGCTTTACGCGATCAATGGCGGCCGCGACGAGATAAGCGGGGACCAGGTTGGACCAGCGTCGGGCGCGGCCCCGGGAGAGTATCTCGAATTTGACGACGTGCTCGACCGGTTCGACAAGATGATGGACTGGTTGGCGGGAGTTTATGTCAACGCGATGAACGTCATCCACTACATGCATGACAAATACGCTTACGAGCGCATTCAAATGGCGCTGCATGATTACAACCCGCTGCGCACGATGGCGTTCGGCATGGCGGGAATGTCGGTGGTCGCTGACAGCCTCTCAGCCATGCGGTATGCGAAGGTGAAAGTCATTCGCGACGAAACCGGACTGATCACCGACTACCAAACTGAAGGCGATTTTCCAAAGTTCGGCAACAACGATAATCGCGTGGACCACCTCGCCGCCTGGGCCGTCACTACTTTTATGAGCAAGCTGCGAAAGTATCCAACCTATCGCAACGCTTTGCACACCCAGTCGATCTTAACGATCACTTCCAACGTCGTATACGGCAAAGCCACGGGCAATACTCCCGACGGCCGCCGGCACGGCGAGCCCTTCGCGCCGGGCGCTAATCCCATGCACGGCCGTGACTCGCATGGCATACATGCTTCGGCCGCGTCCGTCGCCAAGATTCCCTATCGCGATGCGGCTGACGGAATATCTCTAACTACAACGCTGGTGCCCGAGGGATTGGGCCGGATCCCGGAAGACCGGATCGTAAATTTGCGCGGCATCCTCGACGCATTTTTCGACGTGACCGGCTATCACATGAACATCAACGTGCTGAATCGCGAAACGTTGATGGATGCGATGGAGCATCCCGAGAAATATCCCAGCCTGACGATTCGCGTGTCCGGTTATGCCGTGAACTTCGTGCGGCTGACGCGCGAGCAACAGATGGACGTCATCAACCGCACCTTCCACGGAGCATAGATACCATGACCACCCAACTACCTTTGCTGGAAGGCAAGAGCCCGTATGAACTGCGCGTGGATCAAAGCCGCGACGTTCCGGAGTCAACCGTCAGGAAGGCTCTGGAAACCGGCGATATCGGATTTGTGCATTCGTTCACGACGGGGTCGAGCGTCGATGGACCAGGCGTGCGCGTCGTGGCCTGGGCCGCCGGCTGTCAGTGGCGCTGCCTGTACTGCCACAACCCCGACACCTGGAACATGATAAATGGGATGCCGGTAACTTTGGATCAAGCTATCGACGGACTGCGCAAGTATCGTCACGGACTGAAAATCATGTCGGGCGGATTCACCCTCAGCGGCGGCGAACCGCTCATGCAAGACCGTTTCGCGGTGAGACTTTTCAAGGCGGTGAAGGCCATGGGCATTCACACTTGCATCGAGACCAACGGTTACCTGAGTCAACGGTTAAGCGACGCAGAGTTGGAAACAATCGATCTGGTAATGCTTGGTATCAAGACGTGGGGCGGAGATAAGCATCGGCATCTGACCGGTAAGGACCTCGAACCCACATTAGAATTCGCTCGCCGTCTGGCTCTGCGCAAGCGGCCCATCTGGATCCGTTTTGTGCTGGTGCCGGGATTGACGGACGACGCCGTAGACCTTTCGCAAATCGCCCGCTTCGCCGCCGGCCTGGGAAATGTCGAACGGGTTGAGGTGCTGCCATTTCATCAAATGGGTCGCTTCAAATGGAGAGAACTGGGACTTAAGTACCAGCTCGACAAGACCGAGGCGCCGAGTCTCGATTTAACTAACTGGGCACTCGAGATCTTTCGGGCGGAGGGTTTGAAAGCCTTCTAGCTTTGTAACGCAAACTGTTAGTTTGCGATGGGTAAATAACATCAACGCGCGCGCAAACTAACAGTTTGCGTTACAAAAAAAATAAAGGCAGACAACATATGAAAAAGCTAAGCACAAAACCGCTGCTGCTCCTGTTCGTATTCGCCGTCGCACAGTACGCCGCGGCCCAGCCAAAGAAACCCAATGTAGTGATTCTCGCTACCGGCGGAACGATCGCGGGCGCGGCCGCGACCGGAACGCAATCGGGTTACACCTCAGGCGCAGTCACAATCGACGCCATGATTGCCGCGGTGCCCGGGATCAAGGACCTGGCGAATATCAAAGGTGAACAGATCTCGAATGTCGGCTCTCAGGACATGTCTTTTGAGATCATGCTCAAGGTAGCCAAGCGCATTAACGAGCTCATGCCGCGGGAAGACGTGGACGGTTTTGTGATCACTCACGGCACCGATACGATGGAAGAAACCGCGTACTTCCTCAACCTGGTCGTGAAAGGCAACAAGCCGGTAGTGATGGTGGGTTCAATGCGTCCCTCGACTGCGGTCAGTGCCGATGGACCACTTAATCTTTATAACGCAGTCGGGGTCGCGGTTGATCCTCAAGCCAAAGGCCGCGGAGTGCTGGTGGTAATGAACGACTGGATTCAGGCCGCGCATTCATTGACCAAAACCAGCACTACCTCGGTGCAAACATTCATGTCACCCTTGCGCGGTGTGGTGGGCATTTCCAGTTACGGCAAGAATGATTTTTACAACACGCCGGTCTGGAAACATACGAGCGCGAGCGAATTTGACATCAATAACGTAACCCAGCTTCCGCGCGTCGACATCGTTTTTGCCTGCGCCGACATGCCGGCCGATTTGATCGATGCTTCGGCAAACAGCGGAGCGAAAGGCATCGTGATCGCGGGGGTCGGCAACGGCAACATGACCAAGGCGGCGCTGGAAGCCGCGGCCAGAGTCGTCAAGAAAGGCGTAATCGTCGTCAGAAGTTCGCGCGTCCCCACCGGAAACGTCGGCCGAAATGTCGAAGTCAACGACGACGAACTCGGCTTGATCGCTTCTGACGAGCTTAATCCGCAAAAGGCGCGAATCCTGCTGGCGCTGGCGTTGCTGAAATCACGAACCAAGCCGGAAATTCAGAACCTGTTTTATAGCTACTGAACTGTGACAGAAGCCCGACCGTAAGGGAGGGCAACGTGAAGAGAGTCTGTGACGGGCTCTTCTCAGTGCCTCCGTGGTGAAATTACTCTAGAAAATATCTCCTCAGAGGCACAGAGCAGCAGAGCAACAACCAAACACGTTTAAGCTCCGGAGGAGCAGAATGTTTATAGCTACCCCAACCAAAGAGCAGTCCAAGCTCCGGAGGAGCGCAACAAGACCTCGATTCACATTGCGCTCCTCTGGAGCTATGAACTGTAGACCTCCACGTGATCTATAAACATTTCATCCCTAACGGGATTAACGCGTCCAGGAAACTTTGAGATCGCACAGAGACACTGAGAGATCAATTTTTCGAACACACATTGCCCCGGCTGATGCGCTTGCTTCTGTCACCAACATGCCCTTGCTGACGCGCGGGCTTCTGACACGGCATGAGAATCGCTCTCGAACTCATCATTTTTTTTGCCTGCATTCTGATTGGCGCGCGGCTGGGCGGGATAGCTCTGGGAACCATCGCCGGCATCGGTCTCGCAATCTTTGTATTTATTTTTGCGCTGCCACCGGGCGGCCCGCCGCCAGGGGTCCTCGGAATGATCATCGCGGTGATCACGGCGTTGGCCGCGATGCAAGCCGCAGGCGGGCTCGATTACCTGGTGTCGCTCGCTGAGCGAGTCATGCGAAAGCATCCACAGCAGATTGTTTTCATTGCTCCCATCGCTACCTATCTGCTGGTGCTTGGATCCGGTACGACACATGTGATCTATGCGCTGCTGCCGGTCATTGCTGAAGTAGCGCGTAAAGGAGACATCCGGCCTGAGCGTCCACTCTCGATCAGCGTCATCGCCGGCTTTCAGGGAAACATTGCCTCGCCAATCTCAGCGGCGACAGTGGCGATGCTCGGGTTCTTAATTGTCAAAGGCATCTCGCTCCCACGCATGCTCATGATCACAATTCCCTCCACCTTCATTGCAGTGTTGGTGGGCGCGCTGTCGGTGGCATGGCGCGGGAAAAAGTTGAGTGAAGATCCTGACTATCAGCAGCGCCTCACGAGCGGCGAACTTAAGCCTGCCGAAGCTCCATCCGCACCGCGCGGTAAGAACCTGCGCAACGCGCGCGGTTCGATGATCTTATTCCTGGTGGGCATTGCTGCGGTCGTGCTGATCGGAATCTTCCCCAATCTGCGTCCGACTTATCAGGTTGTCAGCGATGGCGGAATCGACAGCGATCAAGTAAGCATGGGTAACGCCATCATGATCGTAATGATCGCGATTGCCGGGCTCACAATGATCTTTTTCAAGGCTTCGCCTGAACTCACGATCAAGGGAACGATCATGCGCAGCGGCCTCACGGCCATCATTTCAATCCTCGGCATATCATGGCTGGGCTCGTCCTTCTTTGAGGGCAATCGGATCGCGATCGTCGACACCATCTCCGGCCTCGTGAAAATCTATCCGTTCGCCTTCGCCGGAGGAATGTTCCTGCTCTCGACGATGCTCTTTAGCCAGGCGGCCACAGTTTCTCTCATGGTTCCCGTCGGCCAGGCGTTGGGAGTGCCGACGTCTTTGCTGCTGGCATTCTATCCGGCTTCGAACGGGCTCTTTTTTGTGCCGACCTATGGCACTTTGCTCGCGGCCGTTTCGTTCGATCAGACGGGCACTACAAAGATCGGAAAGTATCTCTTGAATCACAGTTTCATGCGGCCGGGTATGGTCTCGCTGTTGACTGCGATTGTGGTTGCGTTCGCTCTTAGCAAATTACTGATTTCGTAAACCGATTTGGATAAGAGCTGTCAGACAGTTCCGTCGGGCACGAGAAAAATGAACACCCTTCTGACAGCCCCAATGATAAATGAACTGGTAAGTGCGCTGGGATTATCGGTCTTTGCCTCTAAAAGGCGCGAGCCTGATCGATCTTGATTGGGCTCGATCCCGTAATTTTACGGAGTGAAACAGATTGAGGAACAGGGCACAATGCTTTTGTACGGCACCGAACCTAGTGCTAGACTGCCGGCCAGATAATTGTCGCCCGATTGAGCAGACCCCTTTAGTACCGGTGCGTCTCTCATCGATTTCCTCGTGGTCGTCTGTGTTTGAAGGGTTGCCACTCAGCGTTAAGTGGAGAGGCAATGAGACCAATTATCTTCTCTCCTGAAGTTCACTTCCGCATTACGCTATATCTCTGTGCCCTTCTTCACCGTCTCAGAGAAGTCATACAAGCCAACCGCAGCGTTCTGTTTTTCGTTCTTCTCTTGTTCACAACCGGCGATCAGGTCAGAGCTTTCCGTGCGTCTCCAATCGTCGCTACACAACTCAGTACCATAACGTCTTTCAGACGGCGTTTTCGCTTCCTGGCTGTGTTGGTTATGTTCCTGATTTGCATTGCGGGCGTCGCGTTAGGTCAGGCGGATGTTGCACACTCGACCCTAAAAGGCAACGTAACCGATCAGTTTGGCGCCGCAGTGCAGGGCGCGAATGTCACCGTCATCAGGGTCGGGCGGGGCGTCAAGCGAAGCGTCATGACGGGCGAGGATGGAGCCTACCAGGTGCCCCTTCTGCAGCCCGGCACTTACGAACTTCACGCTGAGGTTGCTGGATTCAAGCCGCAGGTCTTGCAGAAACTAGTGCTGACTGTGGGGCAGATTGCCGTCTATGACATCAGGCTTCAGCTCGGACCGATCAATGAAGTGGTGAGCGTCGGCGCTGCGCCGGCTCTCGTCGAGACAGAGCGTACGCAACAGTCTGACACGATTGAACGCGGACAAATCGAGAATCTCCCGAACCCGTCACGCAATTTCACTTCCTACGTTTTCACTCTGCCAGGCGTTGCAGACGTCGCGGCCGCGCGCGTACAGCAGTCGCGTGTGCTTTTCGTCTCTACCTCTGGTTTCTCCGTCGGCGCCGCCAATGGTCGAAGCAATTACATCTCGATCGATGGAGGTGAGAACGATTCCGGGACCGGCAGTCTCAGAATCAGAAACCTGAGCGTGGAAGCGGTGCAGGAATTTCAGGTCAATCGCAACGCCTACGCCGCCGAGTACGGCTTCACCGCGAGCACCGCACTCAACGTCGTCACGCGCAGCGGCACTAATACGTTTCATGGATCGGGCTACCTGTTTTATCGCTCTCAGAAAACATCGGCTCGTGATCCGCTGAATTCGACGGGCAAGGAAGCGTTCGAACAGCGAATCTCTCCGGGGTTTAGCTTGGGCGGCCCTTTGGTCAAAAACAAAGCCTTCTTCTTTACTTCATTCGAAGCTCTCAAGTACGACATCGCCAGAATCCGTTCTTACACCAGCAATGCCTCTCTGCTGATGCCGACCGCGGCGCAGTCGGCTTATCTGCAAACTCTAAGTCTCGGGCCAAACGCTTCCGACGCGACGCGGCGCGTTGCCGGCCTGTTGCAGACAACGCTGGCCTCCTCGAATTACCCAATCACAATGCAACTGCTGCGGGAGAGCGAAGGCGAATTTACCGCGCCGAGCCGTAAATACAATTGGACCACCCGGCTCGATTACAACCGAGGTGAGCGGGATTTAGTCAGCGGCCGTTTCACCATGGCGCTGGAAGACAACGACCAGCTCCGCAGCGACAACGTTGAGGCTCCGACCAACGGAATCATAGAAGCCGCTGACGATTACACCGTGGTCGGAACGTGGAATCACATCTTCAGCAACAGTGTCGTGAACGAACTGCGAGGCCAGTTTGCCTATGACGATTACCGGCAAGTTTCGCGCGCTCCCGGAGGCTCACAAATTGTTATCGGTGGCCTGCTGAATTACGGGAGCTTCAGCACCGTTCCTTTCATCATCAAGCAGAAGCGCTACCAGTTTGAAGACAACTTGAGTTGGAATCGGGGTTCAAAGGATTTCAAATTCGGCGCCTCCTATAGGCCCGTTGACGCGCTAATGATCACCGAGATAGGGTTTCCAGGCACCTATCAATTCTCCGCTGGGCTGCCTCTTTCTCGCGCTCTCTCGACGACCGATTTAGCCGTGCTCACCGGTCCTTTGGCGCCACCGGCAGACACAACGTTGACCTCGCTTCAAGCCTTCAACCTGGGTCTTCCCTCGTCCTGGACGCAGGGATTCGGAAACCCGCGATTTCAGGCCTGGCAGCATAATCTTGGCGCTTTTGGACAGGTTTCCTGGGAGGCAACTCCGCGTCTAATTCTCAACCTGGGCGCGCGGCTCAACTATGATGGTGAGCCCGAGCCTTTTGATCGGAATGTTACCGTCTCTCCGCGGGTGGGCTTTGCGTGGGATCCTTTCGGCAAGGGTGAGACGGTGATCCGCGGCGGTTTTGGTACCTTCTACGCTTCAGTCGGGCTTCACGTTCTACTCTCCGCTACGCTCTTAAGCGACAACGGGCAGTTTATTCAGTCTCAATCGCGCTCGCTGCAAGACGGCGCACAATCAGCGCCAGCATTGTGGGCCTACGGCGTCGGCCTCGGAAAACTCCCTTTCGTGGCGCTGACCGAAGCGGACATTCGCGCCTTCGGAATAATCCCCGAAACTGGCCAGCCCAACCGACGTGTAACGGCCGCCGCCGAGGACTATGACGATCCTTACACGGTTCAAGCCAGCCTTGGTCTGTCCCAACAATTGGGGCGAGACCTCACTCTCGAAATCGCTATTCAGATGTATCACGGAGTTCACCTGCCCATCGCTCTGGAGGGCAATTACCGAGAGAGCGGTCAGATGGTAACCGTTCCGGGGATGCCGGGGAGCGATCTTTTTGGCCCACAGCTCGAGCGCATTGACCCTTCAATTGCACAGGAGATTGTTCATTCATCCGAGGGCAATTCGATCTATTACGGGATGACTGCGTCCCTGATAAAGCGGTTTCGAAAGGGTTTTCAGTTTCGCGCCAGCTACACCTACAGCAGGGCGCTTGACGATGTCACCGACTCCAACGGCGGCCTGACTCCGTACCTGCCGACTCGGCGCTATCTTGAGAGGGGACTCTCAGCGTACGACCTTCGCCACAGTTTCGTGGCGAGCGGAACTTTTGAAAGCCCGTTTAAGTCTGGCGCTGGACACCACTGGACCTCGCGGGCGCTGGCAGACATTAAGCTGAGCCCAATCGTCACTCTGCGCAGCGGCTTTCCGTTCAATCTATTCATAGGCCGAGATGTAAATGGGGATTTGAATACCACCGACAGACCGTTTCACGCTCCACGTAATTCGGGGGTTGGTGAAAACTTCTACAGCTTTGATCTTAGATTTAGTAAGCAATTTTATTTGCGTTCGGAATCCGACGGACCGAGCGTGGAGTTCATCGTAGAGGTGACGAACCTCCTTAATCATGTCAACTTTTTGCGCGTGAACGACATCGTCTGCGGAACGACGGCCCAGCCGGGGTTCATCAATGGGTGCGACCCGAAGTTCCTGACGGGGCCGTTTGATTTCAGAGGAGTTCCCGGTTTGCCACCGACGGCGCCGCTCGGATTTGTCGCGGCGGCCTCACCGCGGCAATTTCAGTTCGGGCTGAAAGTTGAGTTCTAACGTGCGAGTCCGAGAAGCCCAAGCTCACCTGTTGATTCGAACACTGCTGCAAGGCTTATGGCTGGCGCTAGTGATGGCGGCGCCCTGCTCGGATCCAGCGGTAGCGCAGACCGCGGGCGAACATAAAAGGGTGCTTGTAGTACTAAGCAGTGATTCATTCACAGCCACGCAAACCACAATCCAACGAGCCTTGCGTAAGACTCTCAATGACGGCTCGGCTAATGCCCTGGAGATCTATTCCGAATATGTGGGTAACACGCGCGCGGGCACTGATTATGAGAAAGAGTTCGTCGCCCTGGTTCAGCGAAAGTACGAGGGAAAGAAGCTTGACCTGATCTTTACCATCGGCCAATTCCCGACAAGAGTCTTCCTGCGAAACCGGGCCGAACTATTTCCCGGCACTCCGATCGTTTTTGTAGCTATCGATCAGCGTCTCGTTACCGATCTCTATCCCGCTCCGGGTTTGACCGGGGTTTGGGGCGAGATCGATCTTAAGCCGAATCTGGAGCTTGCCCTCACGTTGCATCCCGGAACCAGGCGAGTGGTCATGATCCAGGGAACCTCTGAGGATGACAAGAGTTGGGCAGCCCGCGCGCAAGAGGATTTTCGCGCTTACCAATCCACCCTTGAGTTCACCCAACTCACCGGCTTGAGCACTGCGGAAATGCAAAAGGCATTGAGTGGGTTGCCGCAAAACACCATCGTATTTTTCGTCTCGAACATCCGCGATAACCGCGGCAACACTTACGAAAGTCCCGATTACCTGAGGCAGGTCTCACCCGGATCAGCCGCCCCCATCTACGGAACTACTGAGGCTCATCTGGGGGCTGGAATCGTAGGCGGAAGACTGCTCAGCTTTGAAGCGCTCGGTGTCGAAGGAGCAAAAGTAGGCTTACGCGTGTTGGCAGGTGAAAAGCCGGAGGCGATTAACCCTTACGCTGTTCCGAGCGTCATCATGTTCGACTGGCGCGAACTTCAACGCTGGGGCATCAGCGAGCAAAGCCTTCCACCCGGTAGCATCGTCAGGTTCAAACAACCGTCGTTCTGGGAGCAGTACAAATGGTATGCGATCAGCTTCTTCACTGCGATAGTCATCGAGACCCTGCTCATCGGCTGGCTGCTGTTTACTCGCATCAGGCGCCGGCAGGCTGAGGCTGAAAGCCTGCGCCTGGCACGCGTCGCCGCGGCCGAACACCGGCGGCTCGGAGAAATAGTCTCCAACGTCCCCGGGATAGTTTGGGAATCGCTAATCGATCCTGAGACCAAGCAACGAAAGACCACTTTCATCAGTGATCATCTGCGAAAGATGTTGGGCTACACACCCGAAGAATGGCTGACCTCACCTGGTTTGGGCTTAAAAATCATGCCAGCAGAAGATCGTGAAGAAGCGACCCGCGTCAGTGAAGCAGTTATTGCCACCGGCAAGGCAGGGTCGACTCAGTTTCGCTGGCACGCCAGAGACGGACGAACCGTCTGGGCCGAAAACTACCTTAGTCCAATCTTCGATGGCGGCGAGAAGATAGTGGGATTGCGTGGAGTCACCTTGGATATTACCGAACGCAAGCGCAGTGAGGAAGCGCTGCGGCAAACTGAAGAGAAAGATCGCGCCATCCTGAGAGCAATTCCTGACCTGATGTTCCTGCAAACGCGTGATGGTGTCTATCTCGATTATCACAGCATGAATCCGTCCGATCTTCCGGCACCGCCCGAATTGTTTTTAGGAAAGAACATGAAGGAGATACTGCCGCCGGATCTGGCGGAAGACCTCCTGAGAGTCTTTGAGCGCGCCAGCGACGTCGGTGAACCGCAGAGCCTGGAATACGAACTCACCATCAACGATCAGCCGAGATGGTACGAGGCGCGCATAGTATCCAGCGGCGACAACATTCTGAGTGTCGTGCGCGACATAACTTCTCGCAAGTTTGTGGAAGAGGCGCTGAAGCGAAACGAGGCTCAGCTGACCGGAATAATCGAGTCGGCAATGGATGCCATAATCACTGCAGACGAGAACCACAAAGTGCTGCTGTTCAATTCAGCCGCCGAGCGGATTTTCGGCTGCACTATCTCCGACGCAGTCGGTCAACCGCTGAACAATTTCGTTCCCGAATGGGCCCGTCTTGTGCACAGCGAGCAGTTTGGAGCCGTGGGCGAAGGGAATCTTCCTGAGAGCCCTGCGCCAATGCTGACAGAGTCGACCGGGCTGAGGAGATCGGGCGAGCAGTTTCCGTTGGAAGCTTCGAGATCTCAAATCGAGATTGGCGGGCAGAAGCTCCATACCGTCATCCTGCGCGACATCACCGAGCGAAAGCAGTCGCTCGACAAGTTGAGAAAGAGTGAGGAAAGGTTCGGGAAGGCATTTCGAGCCAATCCTCAGCCAATGTCCTTAACCGCAGCGAGCGACGGCCGGTATATCGATGTCAATGATAGCTTCCTTAACATGAGCGGATATCTGCGTGAGGAACTTATCGGTCATACGTCGCTGGAATTGAACGTATGGGAAACGCCGGAAAGCCGAGCCAGGTTCATCAACCAATTACAGGAACGTGGCTCAGTGGTCAACGTCGAGACCAGGTTCCGCACCAGGAATGGATCCTTGAGAGTCCTCCTGTCATCAGCAGAGCAATTGGACATAGACGGAGAGCAATGCGTGCTCATGGCGTCGAGCGATATCACCGAACGCGTGCTGGCCCTACAAGCACTCCGAGAAAGCGAAGAACGGTTCGGCAACATGGCGGAAACGGCGCCGGTGATGATCTGGATTTCAGACCAGGCGAAAAACTGCACTTACGTGAACCGGCAGTGGCTTGAGTTTACCGGACGCAGTCTCGAGCAAATACTGGGCAATGGCTGGCTCGCGGGTATCCACCCGGACGATCTGGAAAGGACTCTTACTATTTACGGAGAAGCCTTTGATCGGCGCCAGGATTTCCGGGTTGAGTTTCGGATGTTCGGCGCGGACGGGAAATATCATTGGACGCTCTCCGGCGGAGCAGCGCGATTTTCACCCACCGGCGAGTTCCTGGGTTATATCGGGACCGCTTTGGACATCACTGACCGGAAGGAGTCGGAAGAAGCTCTGCGCAAAGCGCACGAAGCGCTGATGGCGGCGCATCAGGAAGTAAGCCGTTTGAAGAATCAACTCGAGGCCGAAAATATCTACCTCCAGCAGGAATTGCAGCTCGACCAAACTTTTGGAGAGATCATTGGGCAGAGCGATGCCATCAAGTATGTGCTGTTCAAAGTGAGCCAGGTGGCGCCGACTGATGCTACGGTTTTGATCACTGGAGAGACAGGCACGGGAAAAGAGTTGGTGGCCCGCGCGATTCACAGCGCCAGTTTGCGAAAAGATCGCGCGCTCATCAGAGTGAATTGCGCGGCCCTGGCCGCCAGTCTCATCGAAAGTGAGTTGTTCGGTCACGAGAAAGGCGCTTTCACCGGAGCCAACGCGCGCAAGCTTGGCCGATTCGAACTGGCGGACGGTGGCACGATCTTCCTCGATGAAATTGGTGAACTGCCTCTGGAGCTGCAGGTAAAATTGTTGAGAGTAATCCAGGAAGGTGAATTTGAGCGGCTGGGTGGCAACCACACTCTCAAAGTTGACGTCCGAATCATCGCGGCCACAAACAGGTATTTGAAACAGGAAGTCAGCAAAGGCGCCTTTCGCGAAGACCTCTGGTATCGACTAAATGTTTTTCCCATCACAGTCCCTCCGTTAAGAGAACGCAAGGAAGACATTCCGTTGATGGTCGAACACTTTGTGAACAAGTTGGGGCCGAAATTTGGAAAGAAAATAACCGAGGTTTCGCCGCGAACGATGCAACGTTTGCAAAGTCATTCATGGCCTGGCAATGTCAGGGAATTGGTCAACGTGATTGAGCGCGCCACGATACACACCCAGGGTTCAGTCCTGCAACTCTCAGATCCTCTGGAAGATCGCGCCGCCCCAAGCCGCAGCCAGAACCTTGAGGACATCGAGCGCGAGCACATCATTAATACGCTCGAAGCCACTGGCTGGCGGATTGAAGGTCAGTACGGCGCAGCGAGAATTCTCGATCTCAAACCCAGCACACTGCGAACGCGCATGACCAAACTCGGAATTCAAAGACGACGCGCCACCGTGGGTTGAATCGAAATTCTTCCACCTTCTCTCCGTGGATTTCGCGGATTCCACGGTATCCCGTGGACAATCGGAACCTTTGAGCTGGCTGCATCTGATCCTCATAGTCGCTAGAGTCCTGCAAATAGCAGCCTACTAACGGTCGTCGTTCCGAAAATAGCTTCAGGCACAGGCCTTGCACAAACTCAGCGCGTCGCCCATTTCTGGCTAAGACCAGAATCAATCAAAGATCGGAAAAATTCGGTTAGGTTAGATCGGCAGATTCATACCGATGAAGGTAGTTGTGTCCTTGTTCCCCCAGGAAGAAGCATCATGATCGTAAGCACCACAAGAGTGATCGGTAATCCCCAGAACCGACGAGAGTTTTTTCAAGCGATTCACCCATTGCTTCCGCCAATCAAATCCGCCAAGGGGTGCGTGGCTTTTGGTTTCTACGTCGACGCCACGGACGAAAACTCGTTTTTATTAATCGGTGAGTGGGAGACCGAGAATGATTTGGATAATTATTGCCGTTCGAATGACTTTGCAGTTCTACGCGGCGCAATCAACACCCTGGGAGTGAGTAGTTTTCCACTCAGGGCGCAAGTGCTGTCACGATCGACCAACTTATGACCTTAATAACTCGAGGCCCGACAGACGAAGAAAGGTCCTGGCTTTATCAGCATGAAAGAAAAACTGGAAAGTGTCGGCGGAAGAATCCGCATCTTCTCGAAACCGCTGCACGGCAAGCGCATCGATGTTTGGGTTCCAAGGTCGCCCACCGGGGCGAATCAGTTTGTAGCCTGAACTCGATGCGAAGTCCGGCGCGTGAGAACAATCGATGGCCCTCAACTAGTAATGGAGACTAAAATGAAACGTTCCCGAATAGTGCTGGCTGATGACCACGCCTTAATCCCCGAAATGCTTAGGACCCTCCTTGAACCGGAATTCGAAGTGGTGGGCATCTTCACTGATGGGCAGCAACTCGTGGAGGGGGCAGCCGCGCTCCAGCCCGATGTGATTGTGCTGGACATCGGAATGCCAACCATGAACGGCTTGACCGCCGGCAGCCGGCTGAAGAAGGCGATGCCCATGGTAAAGCTGGTGTATTTAACCATGAATGAGGATGCCGACATGACCAGCGAAGCCTTTCGCCTGGGAGCTTCGGCTTACTTACTCAAGAACACGGCGGCATCAGAGCTGCTCAAAGCCATCCGCTACGCGCTGCGAGGCGGTTACTATGCCAGTCGGGAATTAACCGAAGGCATGATTGGCTCGTTCGTGCAGAAGTTTAAGCAGCGAAAGCCTGCCAAACCTCTGACGCTGAGGCAGAGAGAAGTCCTGCAATTGCTGGCCGAAGGCCGTTCGCTGAAGGAAGCGGCCTTCATCCTGAACCTCGCGCCGCGAACAGTTGCCTTTCACAAATACAACATGATGGATCATCTTCAAGTCCATAGCAGCGCCGAGCTAATCGAGTATGCGCTGAAGCGCTCGCTCGTGGCAGTCTGAGACGGGAACCAGACCCGAGAAGGGTGCACGTAGCCCTTAAGGTACCGTCTCGGGCATCGGCAAGACCTTTCCATTCCGAATGATTAGTGCTTTGCGCAAAAAAGCGGTCGCGGTTCTCATCCACACTCGGTCTTAGAGTCTGTCAGAAAAACCGCGTAGCGGTGAAATGCAGATAGAATGACGATCATCCCGAGATGCGGGAGAGGGTCTATCGTCTGTGAGAGCGTGAGTTTGACATCGTCGAGCAGGTGACGGATGGTCGCGCTTTCCTCGAGGCTCAACCCCGACCTGTGCATTCTGGACATCACCATGCCGGTGATTAATGGAATAGAAGCGGTCCCTACAACTGAAAGACCAGGCATGCACTTCGAAAATCCTGATTCCACTGGACGAAGATGCGGACTTTGTCGAAGCGGCATTTGCGGCCGGCGCTTCGGGATATGTGGTCAAATCACAAATCATCACGATCTCCGACTTGGCGTCAGAGAAACGATGTTAAAGTGAGCAATTATGAAAATAGATCGTCGTCGTTTCCTGCTAGCTTCGACCTCGGCATTAGCGCTGGCGCCGCGTCAATTAACGTCGGCCTATCCTATGCGAGTCTTTGAGAGCCCAGGGCTTGAGAGCACCTTAATAGCCGCAGGGAAAGAGATAGCAGTCTATACGACTGCCGACAAAACAAATCATCGCCTGTCTCTTACTGACACCTTGACATTCAAACGACTGGGCCAGCCTCTGGAAACGCAAATTTGCGTCTTCGTCGATCCGGCCAAAACATTTCAGACGATCCTGGGCATCGGCGGAGCTCTAACCGATGCTTCGGCAGAGACGTTTGCCAAATTGCCGTCGAATCGACAGCAGGAAATCCTGAATGCCTATTTTGATGTCAAAACCGGCCTCGGTTACACGCTGGCGAGGACCAACATTCACAGTTGCGACTTCTCCACGGCAAGCTACACGTACGTGAAAGAAGGTGATAAGGAGCTGCGGTCATTCAGTGTCAGCCACGATGAGCAATTTAGGATTCCTTTTATCAAACGGGTGCTGGCCGCGGCCAAAGGAAAGCTCACGCTCTTTGCCAGTCCCTGGAGTCCGCCGGCATTCATGAAGGACAACAACGATATGCTCCATGGCGGAAAGTTGAAGCCGGAGTTTTATCAAGCTTGGGCCAACTACTACACCAAGTTCATCAAGTCATATCAAAGAGCCGGCATACCCGTCTGGGGAATTTCGATTCAGAACGAACCGATGGCGACCCAAAAATGGGAGTCGTGTATTTACTCCGCCGAAGAGGAACGAGATTTTTTAAAGAACTATCTCGGCCCGACCATGATGAGAGAGGGACTCGGGGACAAGAAAATAATTGCCTGGGACCACAACCGGGACCTTGTCTATCAGAGAGCCAGCACCATCCTGACTGATCCCCGGGCCGCCCGCTTTGTTTGGGGCATTGGGTATCACTGGTATGAGCCCTGGAGTGGCGGCGATCCCATGTTCGATAACGTTAAGCTCGTGCATGAAGCTTTCCCAGATAAGAACCTGATCTTCACTGAAGGTTGCAGCGATTCGTTCGACGCTAAGAAACTCAACGACTGGAAACTGGGCGAACAGTATGGGCGCTCGATGATTAATGATTTCAACAACAGCACAGTCGGTTGGACGGATTGGAACATCTTGTTGGATGAAATGGGAGGGCCTAATCACGTTAGGAACTTCTGCTTCGCGCCGGTTCATGCCGACACGAAAACTGGCGAGCTAATCTACACTAACTCGTACTACTACATTGGTCACTTTTCGAAGTTCGTCCGTCCGGGAGCCAGGAGAATCGCCAGCTCGCCGAGCCGCAGTCAACTACTTTCCACTGCTTTTATAAATCCTGATGGGAAAGTGGCGGTGGTCGTAATGAACAAGAGCGATCAGAAGATTCCATACTATCTATGGCTGAACGGCAACGCCGCGGAAGTCAGCAGCTTGCCTCATTCGATACAGACGCTCGTGTTCTGAAGAGCTTCGTCACGCAGTGATTGAACACAGCTTCCTGTCATTAGAAGCTGGAGGAATTTTTCGAAGAGCTGCGAAGCAGCGGTCAGAGTGAAGCCCAAGGCGAGGCTGCGAGCCTTGGGAGATCGCCCGATATTCCAATGAGCCGCGGAGCGGCGACAGAGATTCCTGCCAAGACGCGAACTCGGACGTAATCATTCGACGAGTACCGATTGAATCGGGCTGGTGAATCATTACTTCCGAGTTGCGGTCTGGAAAACGGCCTCTGTCGCCGCTTCGCGGCTCACTGAGGAAGGGGCAAATGTGACCCAAGGCTCGCAGCCTCGCCTTGGGCTTAACTCTGACCGCTGCTTCGCAGCTCGCGAATGATTAAATCCGCATTTTGCTCGTCCCCGGGCTTGCTCTGGGCTCGAATTCGCGGAGCCTGAGGCCTTATTTCACCTCGGAGGCAAGCCGCTCCCTTCTTCCCGTGATTGTTCTGCGTCAGTAGAAAGCTTCGTGCCTAGAACGAGAGCCGTGCCCCAAACTGAATCTCTCGAGGCGGCGTCGCGGCTTCGGTGATGGTTCCGAACTGTGGAGTGTTTACGAAACGATTAGGCGTTCCCAGATTCGTATGGTTGAGCGCGTTGAAGGCCTCGACGCGAATCTGAAAAGTGACCCTCTCGGTAAACGCAAACTCCCGCTGTAGGGCCAGGTCGAGCGTTTGCCGGCCCGGACCGTAAAGCGTATTTCGTCCCACATTTCCAAAAGTGAAGGCGGGTGGTGTGGCAAACGCCGCCGGATTGAACCAACTGGCGGCCGTATGTGTGCCGGGACCATAGACCGGTTGGCCGGTGTAATTGGCGCGGATTGGATTCTCGCCCAGCAGCGTGCCGGCGTTGGCCGTATCGCCAAAGACCGAGATAGTAAACGGAAACCCGCTCTGCGCCTGAAAGATGGTTGAGATACGCCAGTCTTTGGTGACGGCATGCGCAAAGCCAGATTTGCCAAAGGCTGGAAGATTGTAGACGGCACTCAACGCGAACCGATGACGGATGTCGCAAGCCAGTCCCTTCTCTGCCGCCAAATCGGAATTGTTCTGCGGAGCGGCGGACTCGAACATCGGCGAACGGAAATCCGGAGCGTCGCTAAGATTTTTGGCGAAGGTATAGTTGGCGAGAAAGGTCCAGCCGTGAGCGAAGCGCCGGCGGACATTCACATAGCCCGCTTCATACCAACTCTGAGCAGAGTTTTCGAGCAGGTTGATACCGCTCACCGGAAACGTCGTGCTGGCGACGATGATGTCCGGAGGCAGGACCATGCCCGGCAGGAAGCTCAGCGTCTTGAATGGCCGGCGTGGGCCGATCGCTCCCGGTCCGGGAGCCGCATTGTTAATTAAATGCGATCGCTGCAAATGGACCCCATGTGATCCCAGATAACCAATTTCGAGCGTCGTCTCGGCGCCCAGACTTTTCTCGACTGAGCCGCTCCATTGCTCGATATATTGGGCCGGCGGGTTCAGCTCAAAGGCTGCGAAGCTCACAGTCGTCACGCCCAATACTGCCGGCGCAAAGTTGAAATGGGTGGCGACGATACCGGCTGCGGGCGTGAAGTTGTCGCTCTGCTGCGTTTCCGGAAAAACATAGGGTACGTTGTGCCGCTGGTTGCACCAGGTATTCATGTCCACCGGCGTAAAGAAGATCCCGAACGCCGCGTGGAATACGAGGCCGTGATCCGGCAGGCTGTGCGAAACGCCAAACCTGGGAGCAAATTTCAGCTTGTTAGCGTTGGTTAATCCCTCGGGATAGCCCTGCTGCCCACCGATAAAAACAGAAGGCACGCCGTCCCTGAACACCAGATTGGTGTTGGCATACCGAATGTCTTTCAGCGGACTCATGTATTCGTAACGCAGTCCGAGCTGAAGAGTTGTATTACGAGCCATCTGAAAACTGTCCTGGACGAAAGCGTCAGCGTACCACTGCCGCAGTTGCATCTGCGGAATACCCGCCTGGCGTTGTTTCACCACCGGCAGGCCGAGCAGGTAGCTCGCGAGCGCTGAGCCAGTGCCATCATTAGTCGCTGTTTGGGTCGTGAAGCCGTTGGTGAATTGATAGAAGCCGCGATTCTGAAAGAACCCCCACATCGGCCAAATGAAATTGCGGTAACTGGCGCCCAGTTTCAGACTATGCCGCCCAACCTGCCAACCTAAAGTATCGCGCGCTTCAAGGATGGTGTCCCACGCATGCATCGGCGTCGCAATGTAGGTGTCTCCCATGCCCGAATAACCCTGCACCGCAAACCAGGGGGCGCCGTATGCGCCCTGGCCGCCAAAACCAATTCCCGTAATTCCCAACTGAGAAGCAATGTCGTTGGTAAAGCTGTTTTCGGAAGTCCGGTGCATCGCCAGCCGCGAAGCGGTAATCGTCGCCATGTTGACCAGGGTGGAACTAAAGAGGTGGTTCCACCCGATGGTGCCGTTCTGTGACAGGTTGTCATGGATAGCGCCAAAGCCTGGCAGGTTCTGCGGCGTGAAACCGCGCTCGCTGCTAAACGAATAGCGCGCAAAAAAACTGTCTCCCCGCTTGAACGTCTGATCAAAACGGACCGTGGCCTGATCGGTGACGTGATGTTCATTCCGCACGTCGACGTAGTTGTTGCAGTCGGCGCCGGCGCCAAACACGGTCGGGACTCCCATCATAGTCATCCCGCATCCGTTCATGCCCATGTCCAGGTTGGGCCGAGGGATGTAGTTACGCAGGAACTGCTGCGCTTTCGGATCGATCAGACCCGAAGGAATAACGTTTCCTGGGAACGGATCGCGAATGACCTGCGGATTAGCCGGGCTAATCGGCTTCGTCGGATCGAAGGCCGGATTGGGATGCGAGCTGAAGGGGTTATAAATTGTCGCGCCAGCCATACTAAAGTCGCCCGCTACTTCGTCGGCCGTGGGCACCGTATCAATCATGGTCATCGCTTTTGTATGGCGCAAACCTTCGTAGTTGACAAAGAAGAAGCTCCGGTTGCGGGCGATCGGACCGCCGAGCGACGCTCCGAAATTATTCCGCACCAAATGATTCGACATGCCCATGTCATTAAAGGCTCGCGCGTCAAACACATCGTTGCGCAGAAACTCGTAGGCGGTTCCGTGAAACTCGTTCGTCCCGGTCCGGGTGGCAATATTGATTTGGCCGCCGCCTGCGCCTCCCATCTCTGCGGTGTAGCTCCCGGTAACTACCTGAAACTCCTGCACGCTGTCCGGGGATGGACTTAGATTTAAAGTATTAAAAGTAGGATCGGTATTGGTGGCGCCATCCAACAGAAAGTAATTAGCGTTTGGACGATTGCCACCAATGCTTACGGCTGAGCGTTGGCCGGGACGCCAGTACAAAGGGCTCATGTCGCCCGCTTGCGCTCCATGACTCTCGTGCGCGCCGGGGACGGTCAGCACCAGATCGATTAGCATGCGGCCATTCAGCGGTAGATTGCGGATCGACGTTCGCTCAACTACTTCGCCGACACTGGCGTCAGTAGTCCGCAGAACATTCATGGTTTCACTCTGAATTTTCACGGTGCCGGTGAGGGACGTGACCTGGAGAGTTACATCAAAAGTCGTCTGTTGACCGACTTCGAGATGCACCGTTTGAGTAACCCCCGAAAACCCCGAGACCTGCACGCTCAGCTTATAGTCTTCCGGAAGTAGAGCGGTGAATTGGTAAATTCCCTGCTCGTTGCTGGTGACCTGCCGAGCAACCTGTGTGCTCATGGACACGAGTTGTATGGACGCACCGGGAATCACTTTGCGTTGAGGATCAAATATAGTTCCGGTCAAGCTTGCATAGTTGCTCTGAGCAAAACAGGTGATTTGCAAGCACAGGCCGCAAGCGGCGAACAGCATCACTTTTGAAATTCTTCGGAAGATCATAGGACGCTCCTCTGACAGAATTGCGCAACGGCTAAGCTCGGCCCGACAGGACGCGGTCAAAATCATGCACAGAGACGTGGTAAGTTCTTTCAACGAAAACTGGCTGGCCCGGATACAGCCATTTCCAGTTCATTCGAACTGATGTCGACTGAACTAGAAGATACTTAAACCAATTAAGATGAAGACTGAGTTACTTAAGGGTAATTATGTTGTCTTAAACTATATTGAAGCCCGGTCCTGGGCTCAATTACGTGAATCAAAGTCGTTAGTTGTGCAACAAGTTAGGTAGGAATACCAGACTCTGATTCAAAGAACCCGGGACCGGGGGATTTGCGATTACGCGGCAGAAAGTAACATGCCGCGTATCCTCTGTCATGGGCCTGTCGGTGGATTTCCTTCTCCAACTTTAGTTTGAGACGTGAGGAGATGAGCCGCGGACCCGAGGCGTGATGTCCCTTACCGCGACAGTCCTATCGCAGGTGAACGAGACCGCGCTGTAAAGCAGTAGTAGCAGCTTGCGTACGATCGCTTACTCCCAACTTGCTGAGAATGCTATTGATGTGGCTCTTAACGGTCGCTTCGGTGATGTTCAAACGGTTCGCGATAGCTTTATTGCTCTGACCGGCCACGATCTGTTCCAGAACCTCGACCTCTCTTCCTGTGAGATCTGAACTGCCCATTCGCCCGGCCAACCTCTCGGCTACTTGAGAAGGGATGCGCCGCGCGCCGGCATGGACCTTCCGAATCGCATCTTCTAATTCTTCGAAGAACATGTCTTTCAGTAAATAACCCTGGGCTCCAGCCTGCAACGAACGATAGATATCTTCGTCACCATCGTAGGTGGTAAGCACAATCAACCGAGCATCCGGGAATTCTTTTCTAATTGCCGCGATCGCTTCAACGCCGCCTACCTGAGGCATTCGCAGGTCCATCAGAGTGACGTCGGGCCGGTGCAGCCGGTAGAGTTCGATCGCCTGCTGCCCATTCGTCCCCTCGGCAATAACTTCCATATCCGCGACCGTATTAATCAGGGCGACAAAACCCTGGCGCACGACGGCCTGATCATCAATCACCATGATTCTGATCCGGTTGTCATTCATCTGAATCTGTTTCCCAAATTGTTCGAAGCCTCTCAGTCCTTAACCGGCACGTCCACCAAAACTTCCGTGCCTTCGTTCATACTGCTGTTTATAGTAAGAGTGCCGCCAATCTGCTCAGCACGTTCCCTCATGCCCACCAGACCGAAGTGTTTGCCATCTCCATTCCGCGCCATCTCAGGATCAAAACCGAGCCCATCATCTCGCACGCTCAACTGCACGAGGTAGGCGTCAAATTTCAAATCAATCAGGATGTTTTGAGCCTGGGCGTGCATCACCGCGTTGTTAATGGCTTCCTGTCCGATTCGTAGAAGGTTGCCTTCGATGAGCTGACCCAGGGGCCGAAACGTGCCGCGCACTTCCACCTTAACTTGCACCGGGCTTTCGGCGATCAGACGCCGTGCGGTATCACTCAGGGCGGCCGGAAGGTCATTTTTATCCAGCACCTGTGAACGTAAATCCCAAACATAGCGGCGAGCTTCCGCAATTCCGTGCCGGACCAACATTCTTACCCGATCCAGATGAGTTCTGGCCAACTCTGCGGAATCCGGCAACGTCCTGGCAACAACTTCAAGCTGTACCGAGATTCCCAGCATCTCCTGCGCCAGGTTGTCGTGAATCTCGCGAGCCATGCGGTTGCGCTCGGCAAGCACTGCGGCAAATTGCGACTCGATTCGTCTGAGCCGGAATCTATAGAGTTGCCAGGCGACGAGTGCGGCAGCCAGCGCGCACAGGCCATAAAACCAGATCGTTTGATAGAAATGCGGTTTCAAGTAAAGGTCGAAGGCCGCGCCAGTGGGACTCCACAATCCATCATTGTTTGAGGCGATCACGCGGAACCTGTATCGACCGGGCCGAAGATTCGTATAGTAAGCGACGCGGCGACTTCCGCCATCGATCCAGTCGTTATCAAATCCTTCGAGTTTGTATTTGAACCTGACCTTTTCAGGGGCCACGAAACTAAGGGCCGTATAGTAGAAATCAAGCCGGCTCTTTCCCGGCGCCAATTCAATCGTCTGAGCGGTAGCAATTGATTCATCATCCACTCGGATTTCCTCAATGGCGACCGGCGGCGGCTGATCGTTTAACTTGATCTTTTCGGGATCGATCATGGCCACACCCTTGATGGTCGAAAACCAAAGCCGGCCATCGGCGCTACGCCAGCCCGCCGGATGACCGCCGCCACTGCACTCGCGGGTGATCATTCCATCCGCAGGCCCATACAGAATCGCAGCCAGGGAGCCGATTGTTCCATTTGCAAGATCATCCAGCTCCTTTCTGTTTAGACGAAAGATGCCTTTGTTGGAACTTAACCACAGATTGTTTTGGTGGTCTTCAAGGATGCTATAGATGACGTCGTCAGGCAGCCCATTGCGAGTGGTGTAGACAGCGAACTTTCCCTGCTTCAGCCGATCGAGTCCACCGTCGCTGGTTCCGATCCAGAGCGCGCCCTCCGAATCTTCATGAAGCGAAATTACCACGTCACTCGATAGCCCTTCCCGAGTTGTATAGTTGGTAAACTTTCCGTCCCGCAGCTTGCTTAACCCACCCAGCGTGCCGATCCAGATATTACCCTGCTTGTCTTGATAGATGGTGCCCACAAAGTCGTTGGGCAGGCCTTCGGCAGTCGTATAAACGGTGAAACGCCCGCCACTTAATCGAGTCAGCCCGCCGCGTGTGCCAATCCAGAGATTGCCGCTGTGGTCCGCGTAAATCGAACGCACGAAATCATTGGCCAGCCCATCAGCTGAGGTGAAAATTTTGAACTTTCCATCTCGAAAACGATTGAGCCCGTCCGGAGTTCCGATCCAGATATTTCCGTCATCGTCGCCGAAAATCGCCAGGACCACATCGCTCGATAAGCCGTCCGCGGTCGTGTAGGTGGTTACCTTACCGGCCTTGAGCAGACTCAAGCCGCCGCCGTTTGTTCCAATCCAAATATTATTCTGGCGGTCTTCGTAAATCGATTTGATCAGATCGCTGGCAAGTCCATCACTTGAGGTGTAAGTAGTAAACTTTTTGTCCCTCAACAAACTTAGGCCACCTGACTCAGTACCCAGCCATAAGCTACCTTCGCGATCCTCAAAGATCGAGAGAATAGTTTCCTTTCCCAATCTATCGCCGGAACGAAAGTTGGAAAAGTGTCTGTGGGCGAATCGACTCAAACCTCCGGCCGTACCGATCCAAACGCTGCCTTCGCGGTCGGTCGCCAGCGAGATGATCCGATTATTCGGCAGCCCCTCAGCCGTTGTGTAGGTGGTGAACCGCTGGTTTTCAAATTCGTTAAGGCCATTGGTCGTACCGATCCATAACCGCCCATCTTGATCCTGGTCGATCGAAACTATGCTGTCGTTCGCCAGACCATCCTGAACTGTGTATCTGGTGAGCGATCCGTCTTTGTATCGCGCCAGCCCCTCGGCTGACCCAATCCACAGTGCCCGCTCTCGATCTTCAAATAGAGCCTTGATCCCAGCTTTAGGAAAATCAACAGAATTGTCGGCGGGGATAAAACCGCTCCCGCTGAAGCGTACGATTCCGGTCGCAGTTGCCACCCAAAGAGAGCCGTCGTGATCCTCGGACAAAGCATCGATGATGTTGCTCGGCAACCCATCTCTCGTGCTGAACGCCATGAATTTTGAATCCGTGAGCCGAACCAATCCATCGACGGTTCCGATCCAGAGAGTACCCTGGCGATCCTCGAGCAACGCCCGAACGTCGTTGCTTTTCAACTGCGGCGTATTTTGTTTGTCGAATACCGTGAACTTGACGCCGTCAAAGCGGGCCAGCCCCTCCTCAGTAGCGATCCACACGTATCCGTCCTTTGCCTGGGTGATTGCATGTACGGAATTTTGCGGCAGGCCGTTTTCAGTAAGCCAGGTCTGGGCGTTGAATTGGGAAAGTTCCCGGCCGGGATCAAGCGCGAACACGCGCTCACAACCAAACAGCAACAGCCAAAACAGAAGGCCGGCGGTTAGTCTGCCGGGATGAGGCGTTGGATGCATCGATGGTGTCACTCGCCGGCAAGGGCTGTCGCATGATCACGAACCTTTGCCTTCAGTCTTTGAGTCGGTAGATCAAGGCCTGAATCTGAGTGGTGTCCTAACCTGAGTTTTCCTCCGTGTCTCTGTGCATCCTCTGTGTCTCTGTGGTGAAAATGTCTCAGGAAAAGCTTCACCACAGAGTCACAGAGACTTTCACAGAGGCACAGAGACATGAAATTAGGACACCACCTGAATCTGAAACCCTGTTAAGAAGCGCGAAATGGATTATACTCAAAACTCCGCCGCGGACGCTGTCAATAAGCTTGTTGATTCTGAACGGGAGACCGGTTTCGTGCCCGCAATTTTGGTAAATATCCTGCTGGCTGCTCTGCTGGTTCCGGCCAGTTCGACCCGGACAACACCTCGGGCGCGTTGGCGTATCGCGAACGAGGTCGAGTTGCGAAAACTGATTCCGGCGCGAGCTCCGGTAGTGAAAGAGAATATTGAAACCGAATTCAGAACCGCTTCGGGGGTAACGGACGGACGCGGTAAATTCATCGCCGGAGTAGTGATGATTACCGCCGGATACTCGGCCGAAGGCAAGTACTCGCATTTCTTTCTCACCCAGACGCAATTAAAGATCGGCAACATGACACTGCCTTCCGGTGAGTATGTTTTTGGTTATCAAAGAGTCAACAATGACGCTATTCGGGTGAGCTTTTACCGCGCATCGAGCGGTGAATCCATCGGCAGCGTGGAAGCCCGCGTCAATCGCAAGAGCAGCATGGTGCGGTCGCTGCTGATCAGTCCGCCCATGGACGGGCGGGCCACCATTCAGGTTGGACGTTTCTTATTTGAATACAAGCTGAGTGATTAAATAGACAGTACGGCGACTGACCTCATCAGGCATTAGACTGGCCGGTAAAAAGCATCAGCTAACGATCGCCTCTCTGCAAGCTACTTTACTCCCAGCGCCTTTAGATAGCCCTGATTGATTCTACAGTTTTTGAATCTTACCGCCTCGAGATAATCACTCAACGCTTTCTCTACCTTCTCTTTGGCGGGCCGGTGCTTGTGCGCACTTCTTCAAACGTCGAGCGCGGGCCTTCTACAAACGCGACAACCGTCGCCCAATCGGCAGGTGGGTTTATCGAAACCGGGCATGAGGTCGCGTCGAGCTTCTTGTAAGGCCAGAAACACCAGCCGATGTTGTGTGCTTCGAGCAACCTGCGAAATGAATCGATCCACTCGTCTGTGTTCTCGCCTGACTCGCCCATCCAGATGGGCACGTCATACCTTTCGCGAAAGTTTACATACTCCTGAATGGCCCCCTCGTTCACCGGCATCCAGTACTTGTGAAAGGTGTACGCCACCTTCGCATCGAAAGGCGGACCAAAAATCTTGAAGTTAGTGTCCCACTGTGCGCCGCCTAGAAAGATGATGTGATTCCTGTCTACTTCCCGGATCGCCGAGACGATCTTCCGGTAGAGCGGCTCAAGCTTTGGGTTAAGTAATCCCGCATCGAAATAGTGTGCAATCGGCTCGTTCAGCAGATCATAACCGATGACAGTCGGTTCATTCCGGTAACGCGCGGCAATTTTTCGCCAGAGGTTGGCTGTCAGCTCCTGGCTTTCGCTGCTTTCAAAAAGAAAAGGATAACCAAAACTGTCATCAATGTTGTCTCCGGTTTGCCCGCCGGGAGCGGCATGCATATCGAGGATCACATACAGACCTTCGCTTCGGCACCAGTTAATCAGTCCGTCCAATAGAGCATAGCCCGGGCCCTCCGTTTGCGGGACCGCTGCGTCCGAAACAAAACAGCCGGTAATTGAAAGGAACTCGAACTGAGTTAAATCCGGACCGCTTTATGAACCTGACGTCTTCCCGCGTAATGTAATTCTCTCGATAAGTTTTCCAAAATCGTCGGGCTTCATCTTCACCGACGAGTTCGTTGATCGCTGCCTGAATCAATCGTGGAGAATTGGCAGTTTTGAACTTGAACATGTAGCCCTCAGGCAACAACCAGTTGCCGAGATTGACGCCTCTAAGCAACAGTGGTTTACCATCCCTGGAGAGAAAATCTTTTCCGCGCGTGGTGACGTAGCCCGACTGCGCATGGCCTGACAAAGCTGCCAGGTTGAACAACAGAATGATCCCGCAAAGTGCTTGCAGTTTCCCGCGCCACTTCGTCATCGGTCTACTGAGACAGGATAAAATGTACTTTTGCAGCAGGCTCTTCATTGGTTCACGCTGCCGTTTGAATCGTTGCGCTGTCGAATCGGACTGCGGTTTCGCATAGTATTTGACTTATCTGGATTTCAAAACACGAGGCCATTGGTTTCTCGTTCAGACTACGAGTGGACCACGCCGTTCGCTACGATCGCCGCGAGTTAAAGTTGCGGCCCTAGCCGCACCACGATTCACCCAAACGGCGTCGTAAATTTCACACAGACAGGCGATGGCACCTCAGCAGAATGTCCTACAGCACTCAGCCGGCCTGTTTCCCGATCCCGTCGGAGAGTGACTATGTTGTCCGAGTTTTGGTTCGCCACCAGCAAAAACGCTCCCGTCGGATCAATCGCAAAATTACGGGGCGTCCTGCCGCCGGCCGATTCGTGCGCCACGAAAGTTAACTGGCCGGTGGGCGGATTGATTTTGAAGCAAGCGATACTATCGTGCCCCCGGTTCGAACAGTAGAGAAACTTACCGTCCGGGGAAACGTGGAGGTCGGCTCCAGTATTGGTCCCAGTGAAAGCCTTTGGCAAAGTCGAGAGCGTTTGCAGCTCGTTCAGATTTCCTTTGAGAATATCGCGCTTAAAAACGGTCACCATCGAATGCAGCTCATTCAGCACGAAGAGGTATTTGCCATTCGGGTGAAAAGTCAGATGGCGCGGTCCCGCTCCAGGCTTCGCCTGCACCCAGGGTGGTTCACCGGGCAAGAGCTTTCCTTTCCGCGCGTCGAACCGAAAGATCATAATCCTGTCTGTTCCCAGATCGCATGAATAGGCAAAGCGGTTCGCTGAATCCAAAAGAATGCTGTGAGCATGAGGACTTGTCTGACGCTCCCGGTTAATACTCGAGCCCTGGGCCTGCTTCATGTCCGTCGCTTCGCCCAAACTGCCATCAGGTTGCACCGGGAAAACGGCTACGTTGCCTCCCGTGTAATTCGCAATCAAAACAAACTTGCCCGCAGCATCCACGTGCACATAACAGGGATCTGCGCCCAACGACGATTGTTGATTCAGTAACGCGAGATCGCCGCTCCGCTGATCGATGGCAAAGGCGCTGACGGCTCCGCTTTTCTTCCCGGCAAAATTGTCGACTTCGTTTACCGCGTACAAATAACGCCGGCCGGGGGCGATCGTAAGAAATGACGGACTAACCACACCCTTAGTCGTGCTGACGTGACTTAACTCTCCCGAAGAGAGGTCGAGTCGATACAGATAAATCCCCTCGCTTGCGCCAGTGGTGTAGGTTCCCACGTAGAGCAACAAATCATTGCGACGCTTCGCGCTCAATCCGCGCTTCGGAAAACCAGGAGTTATCAATCCCAACGTGGCAATGCCCGCGAATTTGAGGAATTCACGCCGCGCCAGTGCGGTTTGCAGTTCACTATTCTGGAGTTGAATCTTTCTCATATTCTGAATTTTGGTTAAAGCTTCTCGAGCGTCTGGGCGAAGACCCGATTTGCGCGTGAGCAAGTTTGTCGCTTAATAATCGCAAGGAGAGATCAAACGCGGCACCGGAGCTGGAACTGTGTCGCGAAATCTGATCGATCTGCGTCGCCAAGCGGCCACTTGCGCCTCGACTTCGGCGGGCGCGACGATCTTCTGGGCCTGATGGAATACCCAATCGATGTCTTCCTGGTAATGGCGGACCACACTCGATTTCACAGTCGCATCCCTGATGAACCAGAGGTTGAAATTTATCGACATTAGTGACCGCGGGTAATATTGCCCGCCATGCTCAGCCAGCTGATTGCCGTCGATGAAGTATTTCACTTTGCCATCGGCGACCTGAGTTACCAGAGTGTGCCAGCCTGATTTGCTGCCACTGCTGGTATCGAACACGTTGTCCTTTTTCCAGTTGGGCTCTGGACTGAAAGTTCTCCAGGAAGTGGCAAACAAAGTCGGTCCAATGAATCCCCAACCCCCATTGGCCAGATATTCGAAATCCAGCTCGCTGTAATCCGGATCCATCGGCGCTTTCAACGGGCTAATTGTGTAGAAGCTCTGTACGAGTTGGTCCCCACTGGGCCCGTCAATCGGCAAATCAACAAATCGAACGCGAGCCGCATAAGTTCCGTCGAGGTATTTGCGTTGGTGGCAAATCTGAGCTTGCTGCGTATTCGCGCCAGTCCCATCGGTCGAAGACACCATACGTACCAGACGATTGCCGCGGTCTTCCGGATCCCGCAGAAAGATTACGCTCGTCTTTTCCCAGCGGGCGCCTGCCACGCCCGGCCATCCTGGGGCGGTGCGAACGATCCAGCCGTGTCTGGACATCTGCGCATGGTTTGAATAGTTAAAGTCATCGAAGAGTATCGGCGATGGGGCCTTCCTGGCGGGACGTACGAGCGAAACAGCGGGCAGTTCTGCGGCGGGCCTTCCGGAACGCACAGGACCACCGACAGATTTGCCGGCGATTGAGCTCCCACCACCCATTGCCAAAAGGAGACTGAGGTAAATACCGGTTTTGGGTAACATTACAGAAGTCCTCTCGCGCATTGGCGGTTGCTCAGGCTGGCTTTGCCCAAAAAATTTCTCGACAGAAGAATGCGAGCTCATACTGGGACCGCGGGCGCCCTCGCCCGCATTCATTGCGAGCGTCAGTACTTCGGACACTTGAGACGTTTCCCCATTGCGGTGCGGACGAGGGCGTCCGCGCTCCCAGTGTAAACGGCCTTCGGTTCCCTTTCTTCGGATATTTTTTGGGCAAAGCCGGTCAGGCCATATACTCCTGAACCTGTGTATACACGCGATCCCTGATCGACCTGGCAATTGTCTCATCTGCGGCCTCAGCGATCACCCGAATGATCGGCTCAGTATTTGAACCCCTCACCAGGAACCATCCGTTCGGCAGGTCAACTTTCACGCCGTCGCGCAAATCCATCGGATATTTCGAGTACTCGTTACGAAGCATTCTGAGCACCGCAGAGATCTTATCGGAAGAGCAAACCAGTTTCTCTTTGATCATCGTGAACCGGGGTAAGCTATCGAGCAACTCAGTGACCGTCTGACCAGTCTCGATCATCAAATGCGTGATCAGTGCCATTCCCACCAGGCTATCGCGGGCAAAATTGAGGCGCGGATAAATGACGCCGCCGTTGCCCTCGCCGCCAAGCACAGCGCTTCTTTTTTTCATTTCGTCAGTGACATTCACCTCACCGATCTTCGAGAGGAAAAGCTCTCCGCCAAAACTTTCGACTACCTTCTGGAGCGCCGAGGTAGTTGATAGATTTGCCACGACCGGACCTGGGTTCTTGCCAAGCACACTCAGAGCCGCGAGCAGCAGGGTATACTCCTCGCCGATCGCCACCCCCTCTGCTGAAACTACCGCAAGTCGATCAGCATCCATGTCCTGAGCAAAGCCGACGTCCGCCTGTTGTGCTTTAACCGCGCCGCACAAGTCGCCAAGGTTTTCTGCCAGAGGTTCTGCAGGACGCGGGAATGATCCGTTCGGAGTTACGTTGATTGAAAAGACTTCGGCGCCCAAAGCTTCGAGCAGCTTTGGACCGGCCAGCGAGCCTGCTCCGTTGCAGGCATCGAGAACTACGCGGAGCTTTCGGCGTTGAGCCGGCAGAGGCCCCAAACTGTCGATGATCGTTTCGATATGAAGATCAGTTGCTCCGGAGACTTCCGTCACGTCCCTCATCTCCGCCCCTGCAACTCGTGTGTATTCGCCCTGGTGGTAAATATCCAGTAGCTCGCGGGCCTGACCGGCGTTTAGAAAAAATCCGTCACGTCCAATGAATTTCAAAGCATTCCATTCTGCCGGATTGTGACTTGCGGTAATCGCGATACCGCCGTGTGCGCGATGATGACGGACGAGCAGTTGAATCGTAGGCACTGGACACATGCCTATATCAACGATGCGGCAACCGCTTGAGAGCAGACCGGCGATTACTGCCTGCTTTACCATCTCGCCTGAGGTGCGCGGATCGCGGCCAATGACAATTGTGCGCGCGCCGACATAGGTGCCAAAGGCTTGCGCGAAACGAGTCAGCAACGTCGGTGTCAGGGAATCGCCTACGACTCCCCGCACGCCGGAAATGCTAATTTTGAGAGTTGGTATCGGTCGCATGATTCAGGAAATTCTGTCAGCGTTTCTGTGGTTCGCTGCGATTCCTCTGTGTAACAAACATCCAACTTCTTGTTTTCCTGACAAGCTTCTCAACCCCAACTAAATCCCGTAGGGATGCAATGTCTATAGAAAACAGCGGTTAGAGATGCACCGCAACTCCTTTAGGAGCGTAACCTGGATCATGAGGTCCTTGGTTCTTTGAACATGTCGCTCCTAAAGGAGCTGGCTGTCATTTGATTGCGGTTATCTATAAACATTCGGCTCCTACGGAGCTGCACGGCAATGCGTCTGTGTATTGGTTGCAGCCGAGGCCGCGCTGTGCCTCTGTGGTGAATGTTTCTCCAGAATAGCTCACCACAGGGACACGGAGGTCCTACAGACAGTTTTCAGATTCAAATCGATCACTTGTTCAACCTGTCGCGCCCCCAATCGAGCAACTGGTGCGCTTTTTTCAGATCGTCGCCTTCCACAATAATGCGTATCAGAGACTCTGTGTTCGAAGCTCGCACATGTATCCAGCCCTGCGGTAAGTCCACTCTGATGCCGTCCGTGAGATCATAAGCCAACTGCTCGCGCTCGACTACGAGCCTGAAATCCTGCAGCACCGAATACAGACGATTCGGAGCTACTGCCAGGTTGTGCTTCAACATAAACAATTTCGGAAGTTGCTCGACCATGTCCGAGATTGGCCCGCCTGTACGCGTCAGGCCCTCGAGGATAAGTCCGACCGCCGCGGCGCTGTCGTGCGTTAGATGTACTTGCGGAACCGTGACGCCTCCACTCCCCTCACCACCGAGGACTGCGTCGCGTTCAAGCATTGCCTCGGAAATGTAAGTCTGTCCGACCTGAGTGCGCGCCACCGTACCTCCATAACGCGCCGCGATTTGTTCGATTGCGCCAGTCGTTGAAACATTCGTCACGATCAAACCGGCGCCTTGTTCAAGCCGAATGCGAGTGGCCAGGGCGAACGTCAATTCCTCCGAGAGGGTTTCACCTGTTTCGGTAACTATGCCCAGCCGCTCTCCGTCCGCGTCGTGAGCAAAACCAATGTCAGCCTCTCCGGCTTTGACTACCGCACTAAGCTGGGCCATGGTCTCCGGCGTCGGTTCTGGCCGATGAGGAAAAGTCGCGGAGAGATCATCATTGATCGCCAGAACTTCGCAGCCGGCTTCCGCTAACCAGCGCGGGATAAGACGAACGCAAGCACCGTTACAACAATCGATCGCTACCTTGAAGCGCCGAGCCCTAATGATGCCGATATCAAATGCATCCTTTAGCAATTCGACGTGGTGCTCGATCGGATCCCGATGCTCTATCCCCGGCTCGATCCGGTCCCAGGTAGCTTTGGCAAACTCTCCCTGGTGGAAAATGTCCAGGAGTTCTTCGGCCTGGAGAGGATTCAAATAGAGCCCATCGCCACGAACAAACTTGAGCGCACTCCAGTGAGCTGGATTGTGACCGGCGCTGATGGCAACTCCTCCGTTGGCTTTCAGCCATGGCACTGCCAATTGCACGCTTGGTGTCGGACAAATGCCGAGATCGATTACCTCACAACCGGCGGCCAGCAATCCGGCGACGACCGCAGAGCGCACCATCGGCCCGGATGACCTGGTATCGCGACCAACCAGAATGCGACCGCTGTCGAGATAGGTGCCAAATGCCTGGGCGAAGCCAACGGCCACTTCCGGCGTGAACGTTTCGCCGACAATTCCACGGACTCCAGTGATGCCGATCTTTAGCGGTTTCATAGTTCTCGCACAGTCTGTAACGCCTAATCGGGAAAGCGGCTGATCACTTTTTTCCGGCTGCCAGAGGAATCACAATGGGCGGACTATTCCACGCCTCAACTTTCAAGAACGGCGTCCGACTTCCGAGATTCCTCGTCTTATAAGTTGCCGCGACCGTCCTCTGCTCGCCTGGTAACAGCGACAGGTAATTGTCCTCCCAAATTACCGGCAGCACATCACGATCACTGCTTCCCTGCTTTATCTGAAGGTGCACAAAAAAAGCGAGGCTGGCACTGGGATTTGAGATGGTGACCTGCGCGATCTCTTCGCCGCCCCTAACCATGGCGCTGCCGTGCACGGACAACTTCACCGGGGGCAGCTTTTCCAACTGAGTCAGATCGGCATAGGAGCTAACCGGCGTGTAATACCACTTCGTTTTCGCTTTATCGAGGACATCAGGGGTCGTCGACAACCAATAAAAATTAGAACTGACAATCTGACCCCTCGAACTTTGCAGCGTAACTTTTAGAAAATAAGTGGGCGACAGATCCTTTATTTCCGGAATTGAGAAAGCCTTTACATTGCTGTCGGCCGCTAGGTCAACTTCAACTGTTTTAGAAAATTTTTCCACCAGATCGATATCGAAGAGTTGCGCCTTCAACCTCAATTTGGTCTGCGGCTGATTCGTGGTATTCACTGCGACCACACTTTTGTCGTCATATGAGTACTGCGCGTGAATCGGCTCGCAAGCCTTCTTGGTTCCAAAATACCCGCCGGCCGGAATCAGGTAATAATCATAAAGGTGCCAGATCAAGGAAGGCCATGCGTTGTTCAGCATCCATTGAATTACGCCGGTCGATTCGTAGCGGTTGCCGGCGTAGGCTTCGAACATTGCCCGCTGGGCCTCGTAAGTCATCAATTGTGACTTCTGAGCATAATCACTCACGTCTTGCGCCGGGCCATAACGGCCATTCAACGCGTTAGTAAAGACCTGGATGGTTTTGAACGCCCCGCCACCCGCATGATAGTTCCAGAAATCATCTATCGGCCAGAGATGGTCTTTGGGAATCATCCGCTGCAGACTCTCGAGCGGAGGCACCGCCGGGCCGGGACTGATCTCAGTTGCAAATCCATGTGCGCCGCCGTTCTCTCTATCCAGCAGCCAATAGGAAGCAGGCACCCATTCATACGGTCCTTCCATCTTGACTCCGCTGGCGCCGCTGAACTCGGCCTTTTTCGCCGTCGCCGACGAGATAAACGGATTGGGCCATTGGTATTTTTTGATGATGTCTACGTACGTCTGTTCGACATCGGCGGGCGGCGGGTTGTCGCTGCCGTTCAGCCATACCAGCATGCTCGGATGGTTTCTCAGTCGTCGGATTTGATCCGCCTGCGATTTGGCCGCAATGTCATAATCCTCCTGGTCCCAAACCGGTCCTTCCTTATAATCGTCACGGTGCCGCCAGTGCTCCCAATGCGAGCAACAGCACCAGCCGGCCATGATCAGAATTCCATATTCATCCGCGAGATCGAAGAAGTAATCCGGCTGTAGCTGTCCTTCCAAACGAATCGTATTCAAGTTCATATCTTTGACATATTCAAACTCGGCTCTCAACCGATCAGGATTAAAGCGAAGAAACATGTCAGAGGCCCAACCACCTCCGCGAATCAGAACATTCCGGCCGTTAACTTTGAAGAGCCGGTGATTCTGTTTGTCGATTTCCGAGGTGATCTCGCGGACGCCAAATCGCGTGCTCTGACGGTCCGACACTTTCCCCTTCACTGTGAACTCCAGTTCCAAACCGTAAAGACTCGGCGCGCCCAGATGGACCGGCCACCAGACGCGCGGATGAAGCAGGTTGAGTTGAGGAAATTGTTCCGGGTTGAACGAGACCGACCTGGTCTCCCGGGCCGCGAGTCTGACACGCTGCGAAAAGCGAATGCCTTCGATGCGTCCAGTGAATACGCCTTCGACTTCTTCATCGCCGGCGTTGCGCGCCTCGGCATTGACGGTCAGATGCGCAGTTTCAAGCGAAGGCAAATCGAAATGCGTGACGGCCTGTGGGTAACGAAGCGTGACGGGACCGCTGCTGGTGAGATAGACCTCACGAAAGATGCCCATGTTCTTATCTGGCGGCATGGGATTCCAATCAACCCAGGTCCAACCCAGATCATCGGGCAAAGCCGGGAACACCTCGACTGCAAGAGTATTTATCTCCCCGGCACGGGCAGTATCGCTGACGTTCAACTCATAGACGCGAAAGGTACCGGCAATTTGGTCCGAACCGGCAATCTGCTTGCCGTTGAGCCAGATGTTGGCGCGGAAGTTAATGCCGTCGAAATGCAGCCAGATGTTTCGGCCGCGATAGCCGGCAGGCAACTTGAATTCAGTCCGATACCACCACGAGACGCGAAAAGGACTATCTTCCGGCATCGGCAGCAGCGAGAAGTTTGCGCCGATTGGATAACTGCAGCCCGGCATCGTTCTGAGATTCATGCCCACGAAAGGATCCGGATAGACCTTGTCGTCGACGAGGGTGCCAGCCACCGTTGAAGGCACCCTGGCGGGATACCAGTGGTCCGGTTGAAAGGCACGCGTCGATAGGACCTCAGCCTTTTCTTTGACCTGGGCCGAGGACTGAAGAGTCCAATGCTCGCGGAGAATTATCTTTTCCGGTCGAGAGGGCTGGCGTTTGACCTGGGCTCTTGCCGACGCGCTAAGTCCCAGGAATAAAACGATGATACTGGTGGCTATCTGTCGGAACATTGAATTCTCGTCCTTATGAATCAGCGATCACCGCAAAGGGCCAACGGTTCGTATACCAGGACCATACAATGAAAAAGATCGCGCCCAGAGTTAGCGTGCCCAGACCCAGAAGAATCACGGGCCAGGCCGTAGTCGCGAAAATAAATATCCAACCGATTAGCGCCACCAGGCACGGAAGTGGATACAACCACATTTTATAAGGCCGCGACATATCAGGGGCGCGTCTTCTGAGCAGTATCAGCGCGAAAATCTGACCGATGAATTGCACCAGGATGCGGGTGGAAATAAGCGCGTCGATAACCGTATCCAGCGAAAAGAAGCTGCAAATAATCGAGATCACTCCGAGCACAATCAGCGAAACGTAGGGAAATCGTTTCGTGGGATGAAGTCGCCCGAACACTTTAAAAAAGTAACCATCAAGCGCGGCCGCATATGGGATTCGCGAGTAGCCGAGCAGGAGCGCGAAGACCGAACCGAACGCCGTCCAAAGCACCATGGCCGTGAAAACCGTAGCGGCCTTAGTCCCGTAAATCTTTTCCATCATCGTCGAGACCAGGAAGCCTGATTCGGGATGCTTGTCCCACGGAACAAACTCTCGCCAGGGAACAATACCGATCACCGAAAGATTAATGGCCAGGTAGATGACGGCTACCGCGATAACGCTGATTATGATCGAGCGCGGGATGGTCCGCCCTGGGTTCTTCACTTCGTCCCCGATGTAACAGATGTCGTAATAGCCGAGGTAGTCGTAAACGCCGACACGGGACGCGGCGCCAAGACCGAAAACGAACCCCAGCGAAAACGTAAATGCGCCCGGAGGGAAATCAAAGGCACGGGCGGCGCTGAAATGCATCGCCCCGGTGATAACTACTGCGAGAGTTGTGAGCAAGGTGCCAATCCACAGGCTTACCGTAATCGTGCCGACTGAAGTAATGCGGCGATACAACAGCACGACATTAATGACACCAACCGCGGCGGCCACCATCAGGGTCGCTCTGTGCGTCATCGTGGGCCAGATATAACCGGTGTACCGGGCGAAGCCAATGTAGCCTGAGGCTATTTCCAATGGTCCACTCAGGATGAATTGCCAGATGAACAGAAAGGCAATAAGGCGGCCGAAAGTTTCGCGTCCGTAACCTTCGCGCAGGTAAAGATAGGATCCTCCCGACCCGGGCATTGCCGCGCCGAGTTCGCTCCAGACCATTCCGTCGGGGATCGCTATCAAGACCGCGACAATCCAACCCAACATGGCCTGCGGGCCGCCCAGCGCCGACATTAAAAGCGGAATCGTGATGAACGGGCCTACGCCGATCATGTTCGACATGTTCAGGGCGGTCGCTTGCACCAGCCCGAAACGTCTCAGCAGAGGCGTCCCCTCTTTCTCGATCTCTCGAATTTCACCTGCCATGCGGACTATTTGAAGGTCGTTGAAGCGCACATCATATCCGAACAAGACATTCCGTGGAGATATTATTTGCGCGGCGGAGCAGGATGTTTATAGCCTCTGCGATCATGAACGGTCCCCGGCTTGGTCTGAGCGACCTCGCGGCTATAGACATCGTGCACGGACAGAGCTATAAAGCGCTCGGCAGGTGAGAACATGAAACGAAAACTCTTTGTTGCGTCGCTACTATTAATGCTAACTGCTTCGTCAGCCGTGGCTCTGCATAGAAGCAAACAACCGCGGTCTCAAACGCCTCCGAAAACTTTGGCTGAGCGGCTTGGCTATCCTCCAGACGCGAAACTCCTGATCGTTCATGCCGACGATTTGGGGGCCGCTCACTCTATTAACCGCGCTTCCACCAAAGCACTGGAGACCGGGCTGGTCAGCTCTGGAAGCATCATGGTCCCTTGTCCCTGGCTATCGGAAATTGCCGCCTATGCCCGTGCTCATCCAGAAGCCGATCTGGGTTTGCACCTGACTCTCACGAGCGAATGGAATCTGTATCGGTGGGGTCCGGTGTTGGGAAAAGAGCGGGTCCCCTCCCTGCTCGACAGCAGCGGCTATCTTTATTCTCTGGAAAGCGACGCGGCTGAACATGTAGATGTCAAAGAAGCAGAGGCGGAAATTCGCGCTCAGATTGCCAGGGCCCTGGCCTTTGGTATTAAACCTACGCACCTCGATTCACACATGGGTACCCTCTACCAGAATAAGGCCCTGTTCGAGATGCTGGTGCGAATAAGCCGCGAATACAAATTGCCATTCAGAGTTTCGCGCGACTGGCTTCGCAGGGCGCAATTCATGCCGGAGGTGTTGGGCCCCGGTGATATCGTCCTCGACAGAACAATCAGCATTGAACCAAATGTGGCGCCCGCGGACTGGTCAAAGTTTTACGCCGACGAAATCAAGAACCTACAGCCCGGAGTGACGGACATGATTGTGCACCTTGCATTCGCCGATGAGGAGATGAAAGGAATTACCTTTGGACATCCAAATTGGGGCGCCGAATGGCGCCAACGCGATTTCGACTTTGTCACCAGCGAAGCCTTTCGGCAGTTGCTCAAAGAGAACAACGTTAAGCTGATAACCTGGCGCGAGCTTGGCAAGTTGATCGGAAAAACAGTCGTGCCCTAACTTGGTAACGCCCTTTGCCAAAGACTATTTGAGACCGGATCTTGTGTCCTCGGATAAAGGCCGCTTTTTAAGGTGGGTTAAGGCCATAAGTCATTGCAACTATGGTAGTTTTAACAAGACCGAGGCGCAAGTTACGAATAGTTGCGCGCGCGGAAAACGATTGATCACATCGTGTCAGCATATCCAGAAAAAATCTTGAAGAGTATAGGGGATGGGTGTAGCATTTCGCCAAAATTCGCGATAGACGTTTCTGGCCTTCACTCGAGGGCTGCGTGCCGTGAATACGCCAGGATCCCTCAGTTCAAGCGAAGATCGTCCGGCTACGGAAAGGAGTCTGAAATGCGAAGAAGAACCACCTTCTTGACGCTCGCTGGAGTTGCGGTCGTCGCGATTGCGGTCGCAGCGCCTTCCAGCATCAGGAACACAAAGAGCACCCCGATCACTCCAACAGCTGATGTGCGTCCAGTACCAACAAACCTGCCAGAGCAGCAAGGCACTATTGACGGAGCAGTCAACCCGGAGTTGATACCGGACGACGTGGCGTACTCATTGTTCTTGAATTTTCTGGCTGCCCATCAAAGCCCAGATCACAAGAACAGTATGAAGTCCTACTTCAAGTACCACCCGCAACTTAACGGTATAGACGTTGAAACTCTGATGAGAGTGGCGGAGGAATTTCAGGCAGTCAACAAGGCCATAGACGACGATGAGAGAGCCCTTGCAACTGCCGGGTATCAAAAAGGCTCGTCTGTGGGGGCAAAGATGGCACTGATAAAACAGCGGAGGCTATCGCTTGTTAATGGAACCGTTGCCGCCTTGCCCAACCGCATCGGCAAAGATGCAGCTGAGGCCGTAAAACGCCATGTTATGGACTATATCAAACGGAAGGTGAAGATAGGTCCGCCGCCGCCCATGCCACCTATGAATTAACCAACCACGAAGTGATCAACTTAGGACATCAGTCCAGAGGGGAGACCGAATAATGAGCTCAAATGACTGTCGCAGGCTTGAAGCGAAAGAGCGAGCGAACCCCACCGCCGGCAACTACAAGCATTGGGCTATCGCGCTCGTGGTGGTCATCTTTTGCTTGCTTCCGACTTCGAGTACTTTCGGCTATGCCTATTATTCTGATACGTGGATGGATGACTCCGACCCGGCCAACATAAGGATCATTGGCACCGGTGTTACGTCCGATTCTAATAACGGCTACATGGGTTACTATCCCGGTGGTTACGGCGCAATTTATCATTCGTATTGGGTGCGAACCACATTAACGAGTCCAGATGGTCGTACTGTTACGATGGACTCCTATCATAGCTCGTCCTACACAAGCGCCGAGACAAGTTTGCCGCTGATCGATGGTGATAACTTTGACTTTGGCGACTACTCAGTGCAGACCTCGCACTGGATGTGTTGTCCGTTTATGGCACCGAACCAATTCGACGGGTCGCGATGCCAGCCTAGCGCTTCCAGCTCAATACCTATAACTATAGGTGCTTCGATAAGTGTCTTGACAAAGGCAGCGATGAGCAATACATACACGATCCTTGCGTACTGCCCTGTACATTGTCCGGTCGAACGGCTCATTACCTCGAATGATCAAGGACAGTATATTTTGTGCGTGGTCCCATGGGTTTATTTATTCGGTAACTATCAGTGCTCTCTTGTCAGCATTAATTACAGAACGACCGGCCCAATCAATTGTGCTGATGTTTCAGGACAAGTGCCCATCCCTGGGGTACCGTTTTAGGTAAAAGGCCGCGTTTATGAAGATTCTAATGTTGAAAATACTTTCCACACTAATTGCGGCTTTGATTTTTCTTATAGTTGCTCTCAAGCTGTTCTCAATTGAAATAGGAGTCAGAACCAGTCAAAACTTCTTCACAAGTCAAATCGCCAACCTTTCGCTGACTACTTGGCTCCTCTTCATCCTTCTCTTAATCGAACTAGTCCTCGTTCCTATCCTTTATTTTTCCTCAAAGGCACGTGTTTGATTCGTCAGGCGCGAGAACGCCTTGACCATTACCTCAAAACACACCGAAATTTTATTTTCCACCACTTGAGAAGTCGCCGGACTTCGTTTTCCAGCGCTTGAAAATCCGTCTTCAATGGACGAAAATAACCCCGCTGTTCCTTCGATCCATTCCTAAGAGGAAAACATAAAAATTATGAGAATAGTGGCGCTTGCGCTGGCGGCCGTTACTGTTTCGCTCTGTCTTGGTTTGCCCGCTCAAAAGGCAAACATGGCTCGCCCTTCTGCCGTTTCCGCCGACGACCGTGGGCCAGTGCGTGCGGACATCGAAGACAGCGATCTCTTTTTCCAAAACATGATTCGCACCGCACAGCCTGAGCGTGATAATTCGCAAAGGATTGAGGCCTTGCTCAAACGTATGACGCTGGAGGAGAAGGTTGGTCAGATGACTCAGTTGACCCTCGAGATGATTGCCAGCGGCAAGGATCAAAACGTCCAAATCGATCCGGCCAAATTGGACAAGGCGATCGTGCGCTATGGCGTAGGCTCGATCCTCAACGTCTACGATCAAGCGCTCACGGTTGATAAATGGCACGAGATCATCAATCAGATCCAGAGCAGCGCCACCAAAAAAACGCGGCTGGGGATTCCGGTAATCTATGGGATCGATTCGATCCACGGCGCGACCTACCTAAGAGGATCCACGCTGTTTCCGCAGGAGATTGGCATGGCGGCCACCTGGAATCCGGAGTTGATGAAACGCGGTTCGGAAATCGCTGCCATGGAAACGCGCGCGGCCGGTATTCCGTGGAGCTTTTCACCAGTTCTCGATATCGGCCGCCAGCCACTCTGGCCACGATTCTACGAAACGTTCGGCGAAGATCCGTATCTCGCAAAAGTAATGGGCGTAGCGTTCGTGCGCGGCCTGGAAGGTTCGGATGTCAGCGCGCCGGACCACGTGGCTGCCAGCTTGAAACACTACATGGGTTACAGTTTGTCGCTGAACGGCCGCGATCGCACTCCGGCCTTGATCCCGGAAAACTATCTGCGTGAATACGTCCTGCCGACCTTCGACGCGGCGGTCAAAAGCGGCGCTCACACCGTGATGATCAACTCCGCGGAAATCAACGGCGTTCCCGGTCACGTCAATCGTCACATTCTCAACGATATCCTGCGTGACGAACTGGGCTTCAAGGGATTTGTAGTCTCTGACTGGGAGGACATCAAAAAACTAGTGACCGTTTGGCATGTCGCGGCCAACGAAAAAGATGCCACCCGCATGGCTGTTATGGCCGGCATCGACATGAGCATGGTGCCGCTCGACTACAGCTTCGCCGATCATTTGATCGCGCTGGTCAAGGAGGGCGCCGTTCCTCAGTCGCGTATCGACGAGGCCGTCAGGCGAATCCTGAAAGTTAAGTTTGAGTTGGGGCTGTTTGAGAAGCCCATGCCCGATCCCGCACTTAAATCAAAGATCGGCCTGCCTGAATCGCGACAAGTCGCCTTGCAAGCCGCCCGTGAATCAATGACTCTGCTCAAGAACAGCAGCAATCTTCTGCCGTTGGCCAGGGGCCGAAAAATTCTGGTCACCGGGCCCACCGCGGATTCGCTGATTCCGCTTAACAATGGCTGGAGCTATGTCTGGCAAGGTTCGGAAGAGTCACTCTATCCAAAGGATCGCCCAACGATTAGGCAAGCCATCGAAGCAAGAGCGGGGATCGCAAACGTTAAGTACATAGCCGGCACAAAGTTTGTCCGGCGACCCGGAAGTCCGTCAAACAGCACACCGACCAATGTCGAAGTAGAAGTCGACATTCCAGCTGCGGTGCTCGCCGCGAAGGCGGCTGATGTGGTGGTACTGTGTCTGGGAGAAGGTTCATACACCGAAACGCCGGGCAACATTCCGGATCTGAATCTGGGAGAGCCGCAACGCAAACTCGCAGAAGCGATCCAGGCGACCGGCAAACCGGTGGTGCTTGTCCTGGTCGAAGGACGACCTCGAATCGTGAACCGAATAGCCGACCAGGCCGGCGCCGTGTTGATGGCCTACAACCCCGGAAATGAAGGCGGGCAGGCGGTGGCAGACATTCTGTTTGGTGACTTCAATCCCTGCGGCAAACTGCCCTTCACTTACCCGCGCTTTGCGAATGGCTTGATGACTTACGATCGTAAAGCGTTCGAAAATGAAAGCTTCGACAACGCCGGCATCCGGCCACAGTTTGAATTCGGCGAGGGCCTCAGTTACACCACGTTCAGCTATAAAGATCTGCGCGTTGATCGAAAACAAATTGGAGCGACCGATCAACTGTCAGTCAACTTTACGGTAACCAACAGCGGCTCCCGAGCAGGCAAGGAAATCGTCCAACTCTATCTTAGCGATCTGGTGGCGTCTCTATCTCCCGCCGGAAAAAGGTTGAAACGTTTCGCGAAGATTTATTTGGAACCGGGCCAGAGTCGCACACTGACGTTCCGCTTGCGCCCTGATGATCTTTCGTTTATCGGCGCCACCAATAAACCCGTGGTCGAGCCGGGCGAGTTCGAGGTGACGGTTGCTGGATTGAAGGAGAGGTTTGAAGTGAAGTGAAAGGCGATCCAAGTCCCGAAGAGTCTGTCGGAAAAAGGATTTTCTCTGTGACTCTGTGAAAAATCTCCGTGTCTCTGTGGTGAAATTACTCCAGAAAAACCTTCACCACAGAGACACAGAGATCGCAGAGATCGCACAGAGACACGGAGATCGATTTTTCTGACAGACTCCGAAGGGCCGCCAACTATTAGCCACCGTCAGGGCGTGGTTCAAATGCATCAGGAGCGCCGAAAGTGCGAAACATAATTGGGCGCGGATCTGAGTGAGCTAAATTATGCGTTACCACAATCCTGTTCTGAAAATCCGCCGGCTGAAAGGCTTTCTCAGCTTGCTGGTGCTGATCGCTTTTCTGCTCGCCGCTATTCCAGTCCCTTCACAAGACCAGAAGCCAAAAAAGAGCGACGACCAGGATGTAATTAAAGTCACCTCAAACCTGGTAAGTCTTGACGTGATCGTCAAAGACAAAAAGGGCAAACCCGTCACCGATCTTAAAGCGGAAGACTTTACAGTTTCCGAAAACGGTGTGCCGCAGAAGATTGAATTCTTTGAGTCGTCCCTTACCAGCCTCGGGGTGACCGGTCAATCCACGGACGCCGTCGCATCCACCGAACAAAAACTACAGAGCCCGACGGGCTTTCCGCGAAATATTATTGCTCTGGTGTTGGACGGGCAGAGCACTGAGCTGGCCAACCTGAAACACGTGCGGGAAGGAATGTTGAAGTACATTCGCGAGCGCATAACCGATAACGACTCAGTTGCCTTGTTCTCAATCTCCGGCGGATTGCAACTGCTGCAACCGTTTACCCATGACAAGGGCGCCCTGATTGCGGGGGTTGAGAAAGCCTATGACAGCTCGACCGTTTCAAAGACTTCTGAAGCGCGGGGGATTTCCGAAAACATCAGCGCCCTGCGGGATAAAATTTCTGCCGGCCCTCCCGGCGATACCGTGGCCTCCTCGCCCGCGGCCGGAGCCGCCGGATCCGCGATGGCCGAGAAAATGATCGCGCAACGGATGCTGGAACAATATATTCAGATGCGATCGGCGTTAAGCACGCAACAAACGCGGCCCGTGCTGGCGGCGTTAGCGGCGATCGCCGAAGGATTGCGCTCTGTCCCCGGCAAGAAAACTCTGGTGATGTTCTCGCAGGGCTTCGTCGCCACCCAAGCCCTCGATTGGCAGGTGCAAAGCACGATCGACATTGCCAATCGCGCCAATGTCGCCGTCTATATCATTGATTCGACCGGTCTGACCGGAGGTACGCCCACCTCAGGAGCGCTGGTAGCTTCTTCGCCGCTGGCTGGAATCTCGGGAGATCTGGATATGGAACAGCGGCGCAGGGCGGCCGCGGGTGAAAGCGTGTTTGATATCAGCCGGCAAGAGGGTTTAAACCGGCAACAGGATCTGTTGTATCGAATCTCGGAAGACACTGGCGGACACTTCCTAAAAAATACCAATGACATCGGCGCCGGCCTTGAGCGGATAGACTCGGAAATCCGCTCACGCTACACGCTCGCTTATCGCAGCACCGACGCGAACTTTGACGGCAGTTTTCGCAAAGTAAAGATTGAAGTTCGGCGAGCGGATACAAACGTACTGGCCCGCTCTGGTTACTACGCGATTCCTCCGAGCCAGATCGTGCCCATGTCGCCTGACGACACAAAATTGCTGGCAAACTTTGCCAGCATGGAAGCTAATCCCACCTTACCGTTGTCCCTGGAATTGAATTCTTTCCGATCTCGCGACGGTTTCTACATCGTGCCGTTGTCGTTCGAAGTAGACCCAGGGGTCGTGCAGTTCGATCGCAAAGGCGATAAGCAGCGTTTGCAGTTGGATGTTCTCGGCGTGGTGCGGGCCGAAGGCGACGACAAGATCCTTTCGCGCCTGGGAGGAAACTTTGATGTTGCCCTGAGCCCTCAGCAATACGAATCGATTTCGCACGACAAGATTTTCTATCGGCAGGATATACAGCTATATGCCGGCAGTTACACGGTTGATTTCATTGTGCGAGATCGGCTATCGGGCAAGGTGGCGGCCAAACGAGAGAAGCTCGAATTGCCAATTGATGATGCGAGCTTCTGGACCACGGGAGCAGTGTTGAGCCGTCATGCCGACGCGCTCAAGGGACCGTCCCGGAACGGTGACGTCTTCACCGAAGGCAATGTACAGATTCGTCCGTCCCCGAGTCGCGAATTTCATTCAACTGATAACCTGATCGTTTTCTTCCAACTCTACAACGCCGCCGTTTCCCGCGAAACGGGAACGCCGCTGGTGAGAGTAACTGTCACGCTGATGAAAGACGGGAAACAGGCGACCAGACCAATTGACTACCAACTGACAGAAACCGCAACCGATCCGACAGCTCATTTGACCCTGGCCAAATATATCAAGCTTACTGGTCTGCCTGCCGGTAAATACTCGGCCATAATCGAAAGCCGCGATCTCGTGCAACAGAAGGTCATCAAGCAAGAGTCGTCGTTTGTGATCGTACCGTGAACGTGGCCTCGAACCGCGCGAGTTTACTGGGACAGCTTTAAACTCTCTGATTTTTTCTGAAGACTGTTGCTTAGCTTAATGATCGCCAGCAGGTCTCGATCGGCGTTGGCCTTGTTTTCCTTCGCTCGGGGAATATCTTTCGCGTCAATGGTGGCGGCGTTCTTCAAGGCAGGGTTCTCTGTAAAACTGTCGATCAATTTGCACAACCTGACCAGCGCATCAATCATTTCTTCCCTTTGCATTTCTGGCAGGCTATTTTCCTTCGCCTCCTCCGGCGCGCGCGCGCGAATATAATCATTCAGCCGATTGGCGCGCTTATTTATTTCGGCAGTCTGTTGAGAGACAAGGGTGTAGTCGAGTGGCTTGCGGGCGACCAGATTTCGGGCAATATCGTTACGCACAACTTGAATGCGGCTGAAGTCTTCCTTCATGTTGGCGATTGCGGCTTCTAAGAGTTTTTGGTTCTTCTCATCCGCAGCGGAATTGGCCTTGGCGTCAACTTCCGCACTTCGCAGTCTGCCCTCGTCGACTTGCCGCTGACGAGTGTCGAGATTCGGATTATTGTTGGGAGGTGGTCCGGCTCCCGCAGGTTTCTGTCCCATCGTTACGCCGCTAAGACAGAGCGAAAATATCACCGCCGCCAGATACCACCCGGGACTTTTGATATACGCAACTTGTGCACTCATGAATTTCCTCTCCTTATCCTGAGTCACAGCTCATTGACGTTTGTAGACACGAATATAGTCGACCAGCATCTGTTGTGGAAAGGGTGTTGTGCCATCCGGATTACCCGGCCAACTACCTCCCACCGCCACATTCAGAATAATAAAGAACGGATGATCAAAAACCCATGATGTGCCGGCAGGCAGATCTACCGGAGTGCGTGTTTGATACAAAATCCCGTCCACGTAAAAACGGATGACTTTAGGTTCCCACTCAATCGCGAAGGTGTGAAAATCATCTGAAAACTTCTTCCCTCCAGTCAGCGTGTATGCCGCGCCAATGCCGCTCCCGCCCGAATAGCCTAGCCCATGCAGAGTGCCGTGTACGATCGACGGTTCCCTCCCGACATTCTCCATGATGTCGATTTCGCCGCAGTTGGGCCAGTGCGCCGCATTGATGTTGTCACCCAGCATCCAAAATGCCGGCCAGATGCCTTGACCGTAGGGAATCTTGATTCGCGCTTCGAAACGTCCATAAACCTGGCTGAGACTGTTTTTCGTGAGCAATCGGGCCGAGGTGTAATTGCGGGTAATCTTGTCAGGGCCGGTGAAAGTTTCTTTTATCACTTTGATGACGAGCGAACCACCGTCAAGATGCGCGTTTATGTTTCGGCTCGTGTAGGTTTCGAGTTCGTTGTTACCCCACCCACTGCCACCAACGTCAAAAGACCACTTGTTTGAATCAACTCCCGAACCACTCGGACCACTGAATTCGTCGCTCCAGACCAGGCTCCACGTGAGCCGCTTGTCGGGGAACGCCTTTGGAGTCGCGGTCGGAACACAACCGAAGACAATCGCCGTCAGGACGACTATCAGCGTTCCGAATTTCTGCGGTCTTTCACAAGCAAGAGCCATGGAAGCTTCGGATTATTCAGGTGACAAAATCGGACTTTTTGGCAACTTTCGATGACCGGTATCCGCTGTGAATCAGCTACAATTGCGCTTCAATAAAATGCCCCGCGATTATGTCACGATTTAGATCGAACGGTGCATAAGACATTCAAGAAACCAGGCCGAAACTGCGCATCATGACTACTCTTAAATACATTCAGTCGTTAATTGTGATTTATGTCTTTGTCCTGACGCCGACAGTTCGAGCGCAGGGAACGGCAGCCGAAATGATTACTCCGGCGCGACTAAATCTCATGCCGGTGCCTGCATCTGTGCAGATTCAGACAGGCCGCTTACCAATAACGAGCAGTTTCAGTGTCGCTGTTAAGAACTACACTGACGATCGTTTGCGCGCCGGTATCGCTCGCATGCTCAGGCGCCTCGCGGGCCGAACCGTTTTGACCGTACAGGCTCACCTGGCAACGGATGAATCGGCCGCTACCATGATGGTCCAATGCGAACGGGCTGGCGAGATCATTCCGTCTCTTAACGAAAACGAAAGTTACAATTTGGAGATCACGGACAAACAGGCGCGACTTGTGGCGCCGACAGTCGTAGGCGCGATCCGTGGTCTCGAGACCTTCTTGCAACTGCTTCAGGGTGACCGTGATGGATATTATTTGCCGGCCGTTAACATTCGGGATCAGCCGAGGTTTCCCTGGCGAGGGTTATTAATCGACGTCGGCCGCCACTACGAGCCAATGGAGGTTCTCAAACGGAACCTCGATGCGATGGCCGCGGTAAAATTGAACGTCCTTCATTGGCATTTGACAGAGGATCAGGGTTTTCGCGTAGAGAGCAAAAAATTTCCGAAGTTGCATACTCTCGGCTCTGATGGACTCTTTTATACCCAGGACCAGGTGCGCGAGATAATCGCTTACGCTCGCGACCGCGGCATCCGCGTGATGCCGGAGTTTGATATTCCCGGACACAGCACCAGTTGGCTGGTGGGCCATCCGGAACTAGGCAGTGCGCCCGGTCCATACAAGATTGAGCGCGCCGCCGGAATCTTCGAGCCGGCCCTCGATCCCACCCGCGATCAGACCTACAAGTTTCTCGATACCTTTCTGGGTGAGATGGCCGCCCTTTTCCCCGACGCTTACCTGCACATCGGTGGCGACGAAAACGAGGGCAAGCAGTGGGACCGCAATCCGCAAATTCAAACCTTCATGAAAGAGAAAGGTATCAAAGACAATCACGCGCTGCAGGCGTACTTTAATCAACGCGTTCTGAAAATCCTGCAGAAGCACGGCAAAAAAATGATCGGATGGGATGAGATATTGCATCAGGACCTGCCTAAAGACGCCATGATCCAATCCTGGCGAGGGCCGTCCTCTCTCGCAGATGCTGCCCGGAAGGGCTACAACGGAATTCTTTCGGCGGGCTATTACATCGATCTGATTTTTCCTGCCTCCCAACATTACGTGGCGGACCCAATTCCTCAAAACACCACCCTGACCGCGGATGAAGCGAAACATGTGCTCGGCGGCGAAGCGACCATGTGGGGTGAGTGGGTGAGCCCTGAGACAATTGACTCGCGCATCTGGCCGCGCACTGCCGCCATTGCCGAGCGGCTTTGGTCGCCGCAAACCGTCACCGACATCGACGACATGTACCGGCGCTTGCGGGTAATCAGTCGTCAACTGGAAGAGTTGGGACTTACTCACGAAAAGAATTACGGCATGTTGCTTCGCCGTCTGGCGGGAAATGAGAATCCGGAACCTCTGCGCACGCTGGCCTCGATAATCGAACCGGTAAAGGAATATCGCCGCTATCAAATGCGGCCGCAGACAATGTTGAGTCCGTTAACCGGGCTGGTTGATGCTGCGAGGCCCGACAGTCAAGCGGCACGTCAATTCGATGCAAACGTCGACGCCTTTCTATCCGATGCTCCGCGCTTTGCGCTGTATCGAAGGGACCTCGAATTCACGCTGAGAGAATGGCAAACTGCCAGTCGCGCTCTCGGGCCAATGATCGATAAGTCGCCTGCACTGCAAGAAGCGAGGCCCTTGGCAAATGACTTATCAGTTATCGCGGACGCAGGTTTGGAAGCCATCTCTTATATCTCAGCGGGCAATGCACCCACCAGTGAATGGCGCGACGCGCAACTAATCAAACTCAACGACGCTGGTAAACCCAAAGCCGCGCTTGAATTCGTTGTTCTCAGAAGCGTGCGCAAGCTGGTGATTGCCGCGGCCGAGTTACGCCAACTTGATTCGAGCACGCCGGCGGAGTGGAATAAACGAATCAAGATGATAGTTAGTCCGGCGGTAGCGCCTGGTAAGCCTTAGACTTACTACTGATCTCAGGGAACGAGATGCCCTTGCGGTGTGGATGAAGTTTCCGTCAGTTCGGCACCGCTGCGCCAGGCTTAACAATGCGGATCCAGTGATCGGTAAATTTGCTATGGGATCCGGGCAGTTCAATCTTTGGCATATGACAAGTGGCGCACTGCTGCTGGCTCACCGGACAAGCAGGCGCCGAACGCGCGACGGTCTTCGGCTGCCCTCGTGTGGCCAAGTGACAGGCTAAACACTTTGAGTCATAAAAGGCGGCGTCCTCAGCCAGCCTGTCGTGCGGGTCATGACACGCCACACAACTGATCCGCGGATCGCCATTGTGCCCTCGGCTGTTGAAAATTCGGTAAGGCTGGTAACGCAGGTTATTTCGACCACCTTGCCCGGGCATAAGCAGGGCTTTTTCAAAACCGACGTGACAAGCGCCGCAAACCTCCTGGGTCAACTCATCTGGATCAAGCTTCGCAGGATTAAAAATCTGGAGGTTCCGGCTCCCGGCTTTGATGGCGGCCAGATGCTTTTCACCGGGACCGTGACAAGCTTCGCAAGTCACTCCGGGCATCAGACGATCGACTCGTAGCTGTGCGTCGCTGACCGCCGCGGTTGAGTGACAACCGAAGCAACCCTGCGCTGCTTCGATCGTCATCGGGCGACCTAATCCATCCTCCAACGATTCAGGCACCGAGCGGGGATGTAAGATCGTGAAATCGAGGCCCTGAATCTCCGAGTAGTAACTGACCCGGCTTTCGTAAAAGACCCCCTGATGTTGAAACACATAAGTCTGGCCCGCCTTGCCCTGGCCAAAACAATAAAGCACTGGTTCGGAGATCGAACTCAGGCCATTTGTTATCGTAAAGATGCTGCGATTTCCTTGACGGATGATTTGATAGTTGTAGGTACCATTGCGAAAGATCAGTCGTGGATTGGTTTTCAAAACTCCACAACTTTCGACCGGTTCCAGGGCGCGGCTCATGGAATTGGCCAGACGCTTTGCCCCCAGCCCAGCGTGGCATTGGACGCACGCGCGGCTGCCGACATAGCGGACGCCGCTTAGCTCATGCGTGGGCCTCCATTTTGAAAAGGGGTCGCGCTGATTCTGGCCGCGCGAGGTTGATAAGAGCCCAAGCCCGAAAGCAGGAACTAGAGTAGCTACCAGCAGTAGAATTTTCCTGGCTCGGGGCGACATATTACTTTGAGAATTGATTTATGACTGGAGCGCAGGCGTCCTCGCTTGCTCTTCGCAGTCGTTTAAGAGATAGGCAGCAACCGAGACGGTTGCGCTCCAATCATCTTTTCGTCGCGGCCGGTCCGGTTTTTGACGCGGCTTCGCCTTCAACCACTTTCAGATAAGTGTTAATTGGCAAATTCGTGAGCTTGTCTACCTTCCCACTGGGCCAGCGAATTTCCAGGCTGTCGATCTTTTTCGCCGCACCCGCGCCCAGTATTTCTCGCGGATCGTGCGAAGAAAGATAACTGCCCCCGCCAGTTTTCAGCCGGCTCCGTTTTACTCCGGCAGCCTGCCACGTAATTACGGCTCCCACTGCTGACGGATTACTTTTAGTAGCGACCAGTTGCAGACCGAGCCAGTTGTTTTGATTGCCGCCTTCGTTACGAAGCAGCAGAGGAGGTTCACCATTGTTCGAGACCAGCACATCGAGATCGCCGTCGTTATCAAAATCGCCGGTAGCCATTCCCCGCCCGGAAAAGTCTTTGCTGAAAATTGAGCCTGATTCGGCGCTAACATTCCTGAACGCTCGACCTGTATTAGCGAACATCAACAAAGGCTCTTTGTACTTAACTCGGGCGGTGCGCATCTCGATGAAGTCATCTGGATGCCCGTTTACGAGGAACAAATCGGGGTCGCCATCGTTGTCGTAATCGAAAAAATGTAGCCCCCACCCGCTCAACATCTGCGTGGCCGTTCCAATTTCTCCCGGCTCGTCCGTGAAAATAAGATCCTTCTGGTTGTGATAGAGACTGAAAAACTCTCGATCGATGTTGGCCACGAAAAGGTCCTGCCAGCCGTCGCCATCATAATCCACAGCGTCCACTCCCATTCCCGAACGCGGTTTGCCCATCTCGCTGAAAGCCACGCCCGCAGCCAAACCAGCTTCTTCAAATTTGCCGCCGCCCTTATTAATAAAGAGAAAGTTTGGCATCGTATCGTTAGCGACAAACAGATCGATTAATCCGTCATTGTTAAGATCGGTGGCGACGGCGCCGAACGATTTGCCGGGCGATCCGGCGATGCCCGATTCCGTGCTGACATCCGTGAACTTGCCGCCCCCGTCGTTATGAAAGAGATGGCTCGGCCGCGGCTTGAAAAGACGCGGGACACAATAGTAGCGCCGGCTGAGGCCCTCATCGGTGCAGAGAATGTTCAAAGACTTTTCGTAAACAACGAAGCTCGAAACAAACAGATCAAGCTTGCCGTCGTTGTCATAATCGAACCAGACGGCGCACGTGGACCAGCCAGGCGCCGCCACGCCGGCTTTATCCGTCACGTCGGTAAAGGTCCCATTACCGTTATTGCGATAAAGAATATTGCGACCGTAACTCGTGACATAAAGATCGACCCAACCATCGCCATCGAAATCCGCGGCCGCCACACCCATCCCAAAGGTGCCTCCCGCCACGCCGGCCTTGTCGGTTACGTCAGTGAAGGTGCCATTGTGATTGTTATGGTAAAGGGCATTCTTTAAAGGAGTGTTCGGCTGGTAGAAATCAGAGGGCCCGCTATTCACTAGGTATATGTCCATCCAGCCGTCATTGTCGTAGTCGAAAAAAGCACAGCCGGCGCCGACCGTCTCCGGCAAATAGCGATCGCTGGAATGAGCATTATTGTGGACCCAGCTGACGCCACTCTTGCCGGCTGGTACTTCGACGAAAGTTACATTTGATTTCAGTGCCTGTGCGAAAAGGGTCAGCGGGATACCGAGCACCAGCGATAAAAGCGCGGTCAAAAGTTTAAGATGACGGTGATTGTGTTCAGGCATTTCCACCACGAGGTGATGCTTGGTGAATTTCAAAGGTCTACTCGGGCACCTTCAGCCCAAAAGCTCTTAAGGTAGATTTGGAACCGGCGAAATCACGAACGTATCGCCTTCTTTCTTTTCTGACTGCTCCACGGATTTGAGCCTTTCGACGATTTGCATTTCCGCCTGCGCCCTTTTTGGATCTTTCAGACGGGCGTACAAAACTGCGAGCTGATAGTGCGCTTTGGAGTCGTCGGGATTCAGACTGACCCCCAGCTCAAGCTCCTTCTGCGCGTGTGGATAATCTTTCAGCTTTAAATAACTGGCGCCGAGGGCGACGTGAGCATTCGCAAAAGAGGGCGCCGCCTGAATCGCCTTTTCCAGGAGAGTCACGGCCTGTTCGTCCTCGTTCGCTTCCTGGGCGATCAGTCCGAGGTAGTAGAACGGCTCGGATACAAGGGCATCTGCCTTGATGGATTTTTCCAGATAACCCTTCGCCTCGTTGAATTTTTTTTGTTTGTATAAGACGTAACCGAGGTACAGCTGAGTTTGAGCGTTGTCGGGCTGGAGTTCAATTGCGCGCCGAAAGATTTGTTCAGCCGTAAACAGATCAGCTTTCTTCAGCCAGGTCGCACCCAGGGCGGTCAGATAGGAAGCTTCGCCGGGTTTGAGTTTCACGGCCTGCTCTAAGGCCGCCTGGGCCTCGTCAAAATCTCTTAACCCCAGCGCGGTCACGCCGACTTTGTAAAGCAGGTCGGGCGAGTTGCCCGCTTGTGCTCGCGCGCGAGAGAAATAAGCCTGGGCCGTTTTCAGATCTCCCCGGCTTTGTGAAACCCTTGCCAGGCCCAGAGCGGCGTCGGCATTGTCTTTCTGCGCTGCCAGGGCCTGCAGATAATTCCCTTCAGCCTTACTGATGTCGCCTTTTTTTAGATAGGCGTCACCCAGCAAAGTCACGAATGCCGGCGATTTCGAATCAACTTTTTCGATGACCACGATGGCCTCGTTTGTTTGGCCGCGAGAGAGCAGCAGGCGCGCAAGTTTGTAATTGGCCTCGAGATTATTAGGCTCGAGCCTGACTACTTCTTTCAACTCTGAAATGGTCTTCTCCGGAGCATTCCTGAGCAGGTAAAGAAGGGCCAGATTCATGTGCACCGGCACAAAGGTGGGATCATTTTTGGCCGCATGAGTCAGCAACACTTCCGCTTCATCCAACTTTCCCTGTTGGGCGCGAATGGTCCCCATCAGATTGAGAGCTGAGGCGTCGTTCGGCGAGGTTTTGAGAATGCCTTTCAACTGCTGCTCTGCCTCCTCAATTCGATTGTCGCGAATCAGCCCAGCTACGTTTTCGAGGCGCTGCTCGATACCCTTTGTTTGGCCGTTAACAAAAAGAGCAGCTAGTAAGACCGCCAACCAGGCGAGGGAAATTCTATTCGACAATGAAAGGGTCTGATCTTTCATGACAGGCGAAATTGATCAATCTAACGGTGTCGCTCGCTGCGGTCTCGATTCTGCGAGGGTTGAGTTCCGTTGTTCAGGTCCTTTTGTTCGACGATGCCCTGGCCTTCTTTGATCGTAATCAGCTTGTTCACTCCCGCGTTAGCGATCTTGTCAACTTTGCCGCTCGGCCAGTGCACCTCAATTAGATCCACCTTCGTCCGCTTACCGAGTCCGAAGTGTAGACGCAGATCGTTTTGCGAAAGATAACTGCCGCCACTGTAAACTTCCTCGACCTGGGTTAGATCGCCGGAGACGGTCCTGACGCGGGCGCCGATACCATCGCGGTTGCTCTTCACGCCGAGGAGCTTCAGCAAAATGGAATTGTTTGCGCTCGTCCCATCATTTCGCAATAACTGGGGGGGGCCGTCCAGATTGTTAATCACCAGGTCGACGTCGCCATCGTTGTCGATGTCTCCGAAAGCCGCGCCACGGCCGGTGCGCTTCTCACTGAATCCTGCGCCCATCTGTTCCCCGACTTCGCTGAAGGTGCCGTTATGGTTATTGTGATGCAAAAAATTGCGCTGCCGGTAGGTGGGTAACTGCGGATAAACGTGGCCGTTGATGACCGGCAAATCAACCCAACCATCGTTGTCATAATCAAAAAACCAGGTGCCCCAGCCCACGTAGGGCAGACTTATTTCCGCCACTTTGGCCGCATACGAAACGTCCGTAAAAGATCCTTTCCCGTCGTTATGGTAAAGCGTGTTGTAGTCGTCGTCGAAATTGGTAATAAACAAATCGAGCCTGCCGTCGTGATCATAATCGCCGAGTGTCACGCCCATGCTTCCCTGTTCACTTCCGTTCTCGTTGACCGCCGTCCCCGAGGGAAAGCCGATGTCCTTGAAGGTTCCGTCGCCGTTGTTGTGGTAGAGAAAATTCGGCGTCGAGTCATTCGCTACAAAGATATCCACCAGACCATCCTCGTCAAGATCACTCGCGATTACACCCAGACCATAGTAGCCATCTGTGTCGGCGACCCCGGCCTTTTTGGAAACGTCAGTAAAGGTGCCGTCGCCGTTATTACGATAGAGCGCATCGCCTGCGCCTTTTAATCCTCTGGGTCCGCATTGGACCGGGACGCTTTTAAATTGGCAGGTTCGTCCTTTACCAAACTCCGGAAGATTGTTCACATCAAAATCCACATAGTTGGCGACAAACAGATCCAGTCTGCCGTCGTTATCATAATCGACAAACGCCGCTCCGGTGGACCACCGTGGATCGCCGACCCCCGCCTTTGAAGTAACATCGGTAAAGGTGCCGTTGCCGTTGTTTCGCAGCAGGTGGTTTGGGCCCAGGCAGGTGACATAGATGTCGTCCCATCCATCATTATTGTAATCGCCAATCGCGACACCCATGCCCCAACCGATGTCGCCGGCTCCGGCCTTGTCAGTCACATCGGTGAACGTTCCGTTGCCGTTATTATGGTAGAGAGCGCTGCGGGTCTTCTGTTTTGATTTCACCATATCGACGGTCAGCGAGTTAATCAGGTAGAGATCCAGATAACCGTCATTGTCGTAATCAAACAGCGCGACGCCACCGCTCATTGATTCGACGATGTATTTCTTCTCCGGCGAGGAAACGTGTTTGAACTTAATGCCTGCACTCTCTGTAATGTCAGTAAAATGCTCATCAATTCCCTGCCCCTTGCTCGTCCAGGCAAGGGAAACCAGCAGCAGCAACATTAACGACGTGATGAGAGGGGCAGTTTTTGAAGACAAGAGTCAGGGACCTCTCTGACAGGATCAGGGTTTCGTTTGCCGCTCTTTCTCTTTCAGTTGGCGCGAGATCTCCAAATGACTCTCACCCTCGGCTTTTCGCCCGGCCGCAATATAGGCGCGGCCGAGTTGGTAGTGAACATATGATTTGTCGGGCGCCAGCTTCACGGCTGTCTCCAGATTCGCGACCCCTTCTTTGATATCGCCTGCCAGCAAAAGTGCTTTGCCAGCCTCGTAATAGGCATCGGCGAAATTAGGCTTGAGCTCGATCACTTCGCGCATCACCTTGAGACCGGCCGCGGTCTTCTGTTGCGCCAGCAACACAAAACCCAGATGGTACCTGGCCTGTGCGTTCCCAGGATTCAAGATCAATTCACTTTCAAATTCCCTCACCGCATCATCGAACTTTCCGGTCTTTACATAAATCAGACCCGAATAGTAATGAACCATCGGGGTTTTACTATCAAGCGACAAAGCCGACTGCAATTCTTCCAGGGCTTTCGCCGTCTCACCCTGTTCGTTGTAAGCCTGGCCGAGCAAGATGTGAAGCTGTGGAGTATTACCGCCGATGGTCACCATCTGCTTGATCACCCGATCGGATTCCTCCTTCTTTCTCTCCTTAATAAGAGAGAGTGCCAGGGTGTAGTACACTCCGACGTTAGAAGGTCTGGCCACGATTACATCTGAGAGCAGTTGCGAAGTTTTGGCGTAATTCTCCAGCACAAAATAGCTCAGCCCCAGTAACTCTTTAGCTTGAACATTTGCCGGATGGGCCTGCAATTCTTTTTCCAGTGGACTTGTCGCTTCGTTATAGAGTTCGGCCTTGAAAGCCGCCAGGCCCCAGTTGAAACTGAGACCCTCGCGCTGAGGATCCCATTTTGAGGCGAGCGCAAATTGTTCCGTCGCCGCCTTGAAATCTGCGCGGTCGGCCCGCAGCAAAGCGATCTCGTTGTGGGCGCCGGCAATCACTTTGGACAATAAAGCTTCAGCGTCTTTCAGATTCTCTGCAATGCCGGCATCTGGAGCATTCGACTCTGCAATCACACCTTCCGGGGCAACAATTTCTGGGAACTTGCTGTTTTGTTCACGAAGGTTTGCCGCATTGAGGTAGCTTTCGTTCTTCTCCTTATCTCGTTTCAAGGAATTTGATTTTAGTTCCGCCGCCACCTGCAATTCCTTCTGTGCGTCTTCATTACGACCGGCTTTCAAAAGGGCCTGGCCCAGCCGGTAGTGCGCTGAAGCTACCTGGTAATCGTTGTGACTAAGCGATGGATTCAGCGCGATCGATTTCGTCAGTACTTCAATTGCGTCCTGGTACCTTGCGGTCGATTGATATGCCTGGCTCAAATGAAAGTAAGGATCGGGGTTGGCAGGTTGAATCTGCGCCGCCTTTTGCAGGAAGTTGATGGCCGGCTCCCATTTTCTATCCATCAGATAAACCACCCCGAGGTAGTAGTTGGCGAAGAACTCTTCCGGATGCGAATCCAACTCAATTCTGAATTCCTTCTCAGCATCGGGGAGCCGCGCCGCTCCGTCCTTAAGCAAATAGGTCAGACCGAGATAATAATGGGCGCGCGGGAAATGCGGATCGAGGGTGACCGCCTTCTTGAATTCCTCAATGGCTTCGGCCAGAAACCCGGTCTCTCGGTAAGCGCGACCAAAGACGATCCGCAGTTGCGGACGATCGCCCAACTGCGTAAGCATGCGCTCGTAGATCTGCTGCGCAAGCTTTAACTGGTGCTGCTTGAGGTATGCAAGCCCCAGTGTATATGCGATGTCCTTATCATTGGGCGTTACCTTAAGAGCTGATTGCAACTCGGCCACCGACTTGTCAAAGTCGCCGAGCATGAAATAGGTCTTGCCCAGCATATGGTGCGCGTTAGCGCTTTGCGGGTTGGAGTTCAGCGCGAGAGCCAACGGTTTAAGTGCTTTTTCATATTGCTCGGCGTCAAAGCAAGCGATCGCCAGGTCGATCAAAACCTCTTGCGATTCAGGCGTGTAGAGGGCTGCCGACTCAAGCGCACTAATCGCCGCCTGATATTTTTTCTCGGCGCTGTAAACTTTTCCGAGCTTTCCGTATCCCTCGCCCAGGACTGCTTTATATTCCTCTTCGGCGGCCGCGAGCTTGCCCGCCCGTCTCAGGGCGTCGGCCGCTTCAGAATGTTTACGAAGAGAGTCCTGAGGTGATTGGAAAACGAAGAGCAGCAGAAAGAGAGGGACCAAGGTCGAAGATACATACCCCACTTGAACTTCTCTGACCCTACAAAAAGTTAGACGGAGGGCTGAGAAGATCTATTAGCCCTCCGTCATTGTTTCAGCCGCGCCGTACTATATCAGAAGGTGAACTTGATTCCGAACTGGATATTGCGCGGTCCTCGGTCACTGTTGAGCCGGCCAAAATTCGTGTTGTTAAACCCGGTGAATTTTCCGGTCGTGTCGAAGCTGGCGGCCAAACCGGCATCGAACCCGTTGAAATTCGTATGATTGAACAGGTTGAACATCTCGGCGCGGAACTGAATTCCGTAACGCTCCCGGAACTTCCAATTCTTGGCCACCGAGAAGTCGATGTTATTCAACCCTGGCTGCCTCACGAATCCACGCTTCAGATTACCGAAGTGTCCGGCCGCGGGTAAGGCGAACGCTTTCGGGTTCAAATAGATCGTACTGTCCGGACCATGCAGATAAATCTCCTGGCCGGGAACCAGGTCGGGCCGGTAGCCGCCGTTGGCCGGCGTGCCGGTCATTCCAAAATAGTTCGCCGGGGCCCCGGTGAAAACATCTAGTGGAATCCCGCTGAGGAGCGTCACAATTCCGTTGAGCTGCCAATTTCCCAGAATCGCGCTAAAGGCCGATCCCCGGCTCTTAAACGAGGGCAACTCATAAACCGCATTGGCGACGAACATATGCCGCCGATCGAGATCGGAATCACCCTTGTCCAGATCAAAGTTGAAAGGATCGGTGGTGGCACTGGTGAAAGAGGTTAACGGCACGTTCGAAACCGCATGCGACCAGGTATAAGCAACCTGCCACGACAGATTGTTGGTAAAGCGCCGGTTCACCCAGACCTGCAGGGCCTTGTAATCCGAGATGCCGTTCGACTCGCTCATGGTAATCGGCCCCAGGTTCGGGAAGAGGCGATTAGCATTCGCGATGGTTTGCACGTTCGGATCGCCGGTGGTAAATGCCGTCGCCACGGCCGCTCTCTTATCCGGCGTGACTTCATTGAAATTCACTCCGCGCCGCCAGATGTGCGTCCCATGGTTTCCAATGTAGGAAACCTCGGCCACCGTGTTCTTCAGGATTTCACGCGAGACCGTGATGTTCCACTGCCAGCTCTCGGGCGGTCTGAAATTCTCATCCACGGCGTTAAAGCCGGTACTGTTGCTAACGCCCGCGACTGCATTCTTGAGGCCCGGATTGATGGTATCGAGACTGCGGAAGGTTGGATCGTCAGCTAGATTCGCGGTGCCACCGCCCCAGTTGGAGTTCACTGTGGTGGTCCAAGGCGGATTGGCGGAGAGCCGCAGAACATCTTCGATGACGTTCGAGCGGCTCATGAATCGGCCGAACCCTGCGCGAAACGCTGTCTTGCCATCGCCCTTGACGTCCCAGGCCACGCCTACCCGTGGCTGGAAGCCTTTGTTATATGGGTGCCATAGCGACCGGCCGAAGCCAGCCTCGTTCGGTTTTACCAAACCGCTAAGCGGATCCTTCCCGTTATACAACCGCGGAACGTAGTTACTGATCCGATCATTGTTCGAGTACGCGGGCGAGTATCTCGACCAGCGCATACCTAAAGTGAGCGTGACTCGCGGGCTCACCTTGAAGGTATCGTTTCCGTAGAATTCAAAATCATGCCACCGGCCCAGCGACGCTTCATCGTGGTCGATCTCTGTGTAGCATCCGAGCGGCAGGTCTTTGTAAAGCAAGTCGGCTATCGCATTGCCGGTTCGAGAATTGGTGCCGCAATACTGTGCGATGCCATTCGCTCCCTGCGCCAATTCGTTCTTGATGTTGTGACTGAACAGGGCGCCGAATTTCAGATCGTGTTGTCCCGTAACCTTGGAAAAGTCGTCTTTCCAAATGAAAAGGTCCTCGTGATTTTGCCAGGGCGCCTGATGCCACAGGGCCGGATATCCATCGGCGCCCCAGTTGGTGGGCATCCCAACACCGGTAGCTTTCGGGAAGACTGTCGGAAACTTCGACCCTATTTCGTCGTTAAGGGCCACGCCTGCTTCGTTAGTCGAAATCTTAATATCGTTTCCGGCGCGCGAGAATTGGAACTCGTTAACCGCCGTCGGGCTCAAGGTGGTGGCCAGCTTCACTGCAAAACTGTTACTGGGCTGATCCCAATCCGAGCTCAGGGTTGGGAACGGAGAATCTCCCCAGAAGTTTCCCGCTGCAGACGCGTGCGTCCATGTCTCGTTGGTGTACTTGATCATCAAACTCGCATTCTTGGTGATGTTGACGTCACCGCGAACGCTGTCCTGGCGAGTATTGATTGGCTCGAGAAGTGACGAAACCCAGTTGGTTGGACCGGTGGTATTCGGAGAGGGAAACACTTTCAGAATGGCCAGGGCGGCCGGGCTTAGTTTGTTGCTTGGAATCTTGTTTCCCGGGAAAGGCAACAGGGTGAAAGGATCGTGCGGCAGGGCATCCGTCAGGGCTCCGCTGAAATCTCCAATCCTTTCAGCGTCGGTTGGAACCTTGGAAGAAAGCACCACACCACGTCGCTCACGACGCCACTCTTCATTCCAGAAAAAGAAAGCCCGGTTCTTCTTGATAGGCCCGCTAAAATTGAAACCATAGTTGTTGTACTTCAACTGAGATTTCGGCTGGCCCGCCCGGTTAAGAAAGAAGTCAGTGGCATTCAAACTGTCGCTACGCAAAAACTCAAAGCCCGCGCCGTGAAACTGATTAGTACCGCCTTTGGTAATGAGATTGATTACGGCGCCCTGCGCCTGACCGTACTCGGCGCTGAAACTATTTCGGACCACCTTGAATTCCTGAATCGAGTCGATGGACGGGAAGACGAGCAAGGTCGCGTTTGAACCCACGTCCATATTGTTGACACCATCTACCGTCCACAGATTGGCATTAGATTGATTGCCGTTCACGGACATGTCAACGTGTGAGTCAAGTCCGGTACCGGCGGTACCAAAAGCACCGCCTGCGCCAGCTTGAGTGACCGGCGAAACTCCGGGCGCCATGAGTGCCAGTTGCGCGTAGTTGCGTCCGTTCAGAGGCAACTCCGTGACCTGTTTCTCTGTGATTAGACTACTTATCTCTCCGCTTCTGGTTTCAACTGGAAGAGCATCGGAAGTGACGTTTACCGTTTCGCTCACCTGGCCCACTTGCACATCCAGGTTCACCACTCTGTTTTCGGCGATGTGCAGATCCACGTTGGTGGCGACCGTTTTCTTAAAGCCGCTGGGTGACGTGGAGACGGTATAGCGACCTGCGGGCAAACTCGTTGCTAAATAAAATCCATTTTCATCGGACGTTACGGAACGCTTGATCCCAGTTCCCCCTTCAATCGAAACTTCGGCTTTGGGAACAACTGCCCCCTTCTCGTCGCGAATCGTGCCGCTGAGTGTTCCCACGGTAGGCGTCTGGCCATAGACACTGAAAACGAAAGCACCGGCCAAAACTACAATAACGTGAAAGCCAAGCTTCTTTAGCATACGAACCTCCTTGGGGTCTCGACGCATCCGCGGCCAGAGATAGCTGCGCTACGAACGAACTATTCCGAAAGTTGAAGCGTTGAAGTACCTATTTCTGGCGAACCCTGCCACCGGGTGTTCGCCACGTCTAACGGCTTTCCCTTTGATCGTTGCCTAGCAGAAAAGCAAGCCAGCGGACGGACCTTAAAAGGAAGCTCGTTGCTTCCTTGTAGCGTGCCGCCGGGGCCTTATATTCACTTTTGAAAACGCCAATAACCTGCTGACGAAGGACTTTGTTGCACTACCGGGCAAAAGATTTACTCCTAATGATAAATGTTGTCAAGAACTTTTTTGCCTAGCGGCGCTGGTCGCAGGCTAAACCTTCCTAAACCGGAAGTTTCTCTTGCTTGAGCGAAAGTTTGGCGAGAGGAGTTTTAAGAAACTGATGCCGAGGCAAACTTACTCGCCAGTACCAGACTGAGAGCACCCATCAAGGTAGGTTGCGATCCAAGGGTTGAATCCATGATGGGCGTTGACGGAAATCCGCGGCAAATGCTGGAATCCGCAGAAGCTTTAAGATCGTCCACAATAACCGGCCATACGCGGGCAATTGGACCACCGACTATTACTGCCTCCGGAGCCAGACCTTGAATCAAATTCGCAATGCCTATTCCCAGCCAATGTGCTGTCTCTTTCAAAGCGGCTCTCGCATTTCGTTCGCCCCGCAGCGCCAAGTCCATGAGTTCCGCGAAATTGACTTCGTTACTTCCGTTCGATCGTGACAACTTTCTATAGCGGGCCAGGGCTGCCCGCTCGGACGCAAATGCTTCCCAACACTCACTACTGCCAACGGCGCATTTGACCGGGGCCCGAGAGCCAATTGTCATATGGCCGAACTCTCCTGCACTGCCAGCCTCTCCCCGATAGACTTGCCCGTCGAATACGATACCGGTGCCAACGCCTTCTTCGACCAGCACCAAAATGAAGTCGCGCACTTCGCGGATTTCGGGGCGGCCAAACCACAACTCCGCCAGGGCCGCGGCGTTAGCATCATTTTCAATCGTAACCGGAAGTGAGGTGGCGACCTTGAGCGTTTCTGCTATGGGTTCATTGCGCCACTCAAAATGTGGCACGAATAGATCCCCGGTCTCCGGATCGACTATTCCCGGCAAGCTGATCCCAATCCCATCGATGGTACCGTGACTCTTTCCAATCAATCGTTGCGCGCATTGAACAATTCTGGCGACGGTTTTCTCTACATCGCTGTCCGTGGCAAATTCTTCTTGTTCCAGGACTCGACCAGCCAGGTCCGCGGTGGCCATCACCGTTTTAACGGTTCCCAGATCGACACCGATTGCCACAGCGTCAGCTGTCCGCAATGAGAGCAAACTCGGTGGACGGCCGCCAGTGGATTCGCCGCTCACTTCCTCGATCAAACCCTCTACTCGAAGTTCGTCGACAATAAGCGAAATGGTCGATCGCTGAAGCGCGGTTTCCCTCGCAATCCTGGCGCGAGAAATCGGCCCTAACTCGCGAACGTAATTCAACACAATCTGACGGTTTATGTCCCGGATCGTGTTAGATCGAGCTGCATTCGCCTTTTTTAGATCTATGCGTCGCATGAGTATTCCAATAATCTGAATTCTCTTTCAAAAACTCAGACCGGACTTTCGTCTACAAGTGCTATTAAGTAGTATAACTGCTTCCAGCAGTCAATACTTTTGATCTTCAATTTCCTTTATGTCGAAGTTAACACTGCTTATGACATCGCGCTTTTGGGGATTGCCGGGAAGTCATTTGTGACGCGTGGGATCAGGTTTATACTGGGGCCAACTCAAGTTGAGATCCTGGAGTGCGCAATGAAGATGAATGGACTAAATTCGCGGATTCTTCGCTGGGGCCGGTTGCCTGGGTTAATTGTTTGTTTGTCTCTCTCGTTGACGTGCATCGAGGCGCAACGCGCGGGCGACCCGGCGAAAGCCCAAATGCAGGAGATGGATCGCCGCGAGATGCAACTAAATAACCTCGGCGAGAAAGCGCGAGCCAACGATCCCAAACGTGCTCAGGCCATGATGGATCAGGTAAGCGAAGACTTTGACCGAATCCTGACCCTTCATAACGAGATCGTTCGCGCCGTTTCCGTGAATCAGCCGCCAAGTGATCAGTTCATTTCCGATGCTACCGCTGAGATTAAGAAACGGTCGATGCGGCTACAGACGACGCTAAATTTACCAAAGCCCGAGACCAAGCCGGATAATCGCGCAATCGAAGCAGACTTGAAAACACTGATGAGCAAAGAGCAGTTGATTCTGCTTTGCAAACAGATCGAAAGCTTCGTCAAAAACCCAATAATCGAGAAACCCGGAACCGTTGACGTTCGACAATTGCAAAAGGCTCGCGAGGATCTTCAGCGTGTGGTCGAACTAAGCGACGCGATCAGGAAGCAGGTCGGCAAACAAAAGCCTTAGTCGGGGAATCGCCGATGATGAGGCTCGAAATGAGCGCGGTTGTTTCAAGGGAAGTAATCGATCGACGAGGAGACTGGAAGGTTCCGGCCGGCAAAATATCACAGCGTCCAGGTCATGCTGTTACTTCATCGAGGATCGCTTGGGGATTTGGGTGGAGCGCCAGATGCGCAGCACCGAGTAATCCGGCATCATCGCCACATTCACCAGGTACAATGTTTACTTTCATCGACGGTACCGGGAATGCCCGCACGGCGATCTCGCGGTGCATATGCTCCCCAAATAGGCCCCATGCACTCACCACTCCGCCGCCAATTACGATCATTTCGGGATTGAGAATATTGATCAGATTTGCGAGGCCGATTCCAAGATAGACACCCATCCGCTGAAAAACTTCCAGAGCCAGCTCATCGCCCTTAGTACCGGCGAGGTAAATTTCCTGCGCCGTCAACTTTTCATGAACGAGCAGCGGCGAGTCGGGGTGGCGTGATCCTGCTTCGCGGGCCATGCGAACGATTGCAGTCGCAGAGGCATAAACCTCCAGGCATCCGCGGCTGCCACACTGGCACTCCACTCCGCCGAAAGGATCGACGCACATATGGCCGATCTCCGCGGCCGATTCGTTAACCCCGCGCCAAAGCTTCCCCTCCAGGATTATGCCTCCGCCGACTCCGGTTCCCAGCGTCACACAAACTATGGTGCTGCGCCCTCGCGCGGCGCCCTGCCACATTTCGCCGACCGCAGCGGCGTTGGCGTCATTTTCCAGAATCGCCGGCAGCTTCACTTCGTTCTTCAAAGCGGCCGCCAGAGGAAACCCACTCAAACATGACAAGTTTGGGGCTTTCACGATGACGCCCTGTTCGACGTTTACCGAACCGGGAACCACAACCGAGACGGCGCGAATGCGACCGCCAAGCGCCTCAGCTTGCGCTTTGCACTGACGGACAGCGCGCGCCAGGGCACGGACAATCTCACCGGCGTCATTTGTCTGAGGCGTGTTCTGTTTAAGTCGAAAATAGATCTTTCCGTTTTTATCAACAGTTGCTGATCGGAGATTTGTTCCGCCAAGATCGGCTGCGAACACCAAGTCGAAGGGTGCTGGCCCAGATCGTGAATCCGGACCACTATCGATCATCGTTGTGCCGCTTTCCTGATTCGCGAATCGCATTACGTCTCCAACACCTCAAACATTTTCGCGCGACCGTTGACAGTGACCGAATAACCGAAGAGCGAGTCAATGATATTAAACGCCTCAATTGTTTGACCCATCCGAGGCGTTCTTTCTATTTTTCTAATCTCCCCCTACCGGACTCAATTCGTGAATGTGCCAGTAAACGCTTTCATTGCTCATTTCAGGATGCTTGCGGAGAAATTGATTGGCTAAAGACAAAGCGCCGGGGTCGTCTTTGAGATCAGCAAAAATCTTCGCCTCACGCTTCGCCTCGTCAGTGCGACCGAGTTTACGATATATCAACATCAGGTTGTAATGCGCACCGAGATCTTCCGGGTCGATCGTCAGGATTTTTCCGAAGGCGTCGAGCGCACCCTGGTAATCCCTCTTAATTTTGCAGAGCTCGCCAAGTTGTTGAAGCGAGATTCGGTCACGCGGAAAAGCAGTCAGCACCTGCCGGAAATTGCTCTCGGCTTGTTCGAGCTGACCTCGCTTCATGAAAATTCGCGCTTGCTGGAACAAAGCTCTCATGTTTGTCGGGTTGGCTTTGACTACTGCATCCAGAATGCCGGCGGCATCATCGTATTGTTCCAGTTCGATCAGTGCCATCGCACGATTAACCTGGGCCATTGGACGATATTTTTCGTCAAGCTCTGCAGCTCGAGAAAACGCCTCGATTGCCAGTGGATATTGCCTCTGATCAAACATGGCAATCCCATAGTTGTTCCAGCGCCGCCAATCGGGCACGGCGGACTTATCATTTGGATTGGAGGGCACGGCCTGGTTTGCGCCGACTCGTAAAACGTATTCGGTCGAAGCCATCGTGACAATCGGATAATCGACGGATTTGCCCAGCACATAGTCGCTGAAAACGCGCGTGAACCGTCGATAACGCAGTCGTGCCGTAATGCGTAACGTGCCGGCCACATCGCGCGGGACCTGGAACTGGTAGCGAGCAACATCAGAGCGGCCTGAATTGATTTGATTATTCTGGGCAAAGGTTCTCGTGCGCCAGATGTGATGCTTGTCGTTATAGGTGCCGTCGGCTTTAACCAGGTAGGTCTTGTAGTTGTGCGCGTTCTCATCGAGATAACCGTCGGGCTTGAGGTAGCCGGACCAGTAAAGAGCCTTGCCCGTGTCGTCGCTGACGATAAACTCAACGTAGGCCTCGTAAAAGTCGCGCAACTCCGGCGGGAAAGAATGGCCGATGTTCTTGTTGGTGATTACTACTTCTGCGGTCAACCGATCACCACCGCTGATTTCAAAGTTTTTTCGGTTCAGCGGGGCGATGAATTCCTCCTGGCTTCCACGAAGCGACTTGCGGCGGATCGCAAAGATATCGATGCCCAGCGCATCATTCTCGAGGAACTTCGTAACCGCGCTCAATTGCTCCGGCCATTTATAGAAGGTCGGAATGGCGGTGTTTGCCGTGGCCCAGCGATGCGAGGTCAACGTGCCATTCTTGGCCGAAACATCAAAGAGCGGCGCCGGCTCGCGTTTCATGTGACAGGAGTTGCAGGTCTCTTTGTCGCGCACATAAAAGGGATGCGGCGATTCTTTTGAGAACGACGACTGTTGCAATTCATCGGCGACCATGAATGCGCGCAGGAATTTGTAGTCGTTCAGTTCGCGGGGGACCTGCGATTTGTGACATGCACCGCAAAACTCCGGCTGCTTCAACAATGGCCGCATCATCGCACGCCGGTGCGAGGGAATATCGTCGAGTATTTGCTGATCCGAAACTCCTGCTAGCAACCGGGTGCCATCCTCTTTTACCAATAAGGCGGGCTCTCCCATTACATAGCCGCCGATTCCGTGTCCGTCAACCGACTGTATTGAATGACACGCGATGCACGAGACGCCATCATCGTCAAAAGGCCGTTTCACTTTTGTGTTTTTGGTCAAGGCACCCGTAAAGAGCGCCGCCGGGTTATGACATGATTCGCAGTGACGAGTGAATTCAATTCCCTTCTGAGTTTGCAGGTCTTTAACGTTTTTCTGATAGAAGGGCTCGCGAAATGCGTTGCCGTGGGCCGATTGCCGCCACTGTGCATGGGCATCCGTATGACAAGTCCCGCATCGTTTGGCCGGCACAAACATTTCACCAGGAATGAAAGTGCCGCTCGTAGTCGATGCATTGCCGGGTGAGAAAGGATTCGGGCCGAATTTGAAGTCGTAGGTCTTTGCTATTTCGTTCGCATAGGTGTTTGGGTTCCCATCATTATCGGGATTTGCCGTAACCTGGCGATTCCTGGCTAATGCCGTCAGAGCCATGACAATTGCGATCAATAAAGCCAATCTCGCGACCGACAGCTGGCGTTGTGGCCTGACTAATGATGGATCGTTTTTCCGTGCGACGAACATCTTTTTTCTTCGAGCGTTAGAGATTCCGCGGAATCAGATCGCGGAGGTTGCAAACAAACGGGACAATTCAAATACCAAAGCCCTGGGACGTCAACACATCTGTTCGGCTTGTCTGATTTCGTGATGGCGTTTTGATCCAGAGTGTTATCGCCATTACCGGGCAATACCTTTGCCCTCGATCACCGTCAGTTTACGATCGACATCCTGAATTCTGAATGATTCGACCAGGCCGTCGGGCCACTTAATCTCAACCTTATCAACGCTGGTCACTGCACCCAGACCAAAGTGCAGAGTTAAATCATTTTGCGATGCATAACTTCCGCCGCTAATGACATCCTGGCGCTGACGGATCTTTCCAGTGGTGACATAAACAATAGCACCAATAGCATCGCGCGGGGATTTTTTCGTAGGGTTTCCAACCAGGCGCAGCGCCAGCCAGTGCCCGGCTGAAGCGGCCACATTCTTCAAGATTGTCGGCTTGGCGTCGGCGTTGTTGATAACCACGTCCAACCGGCCATCACCATCCAGATCGGCCACTGCCAGGCCTCGCCCGCACGAAGCCGTAGCCAACCCGCTGCCAGGCGCGGCGCCGACGCGCTCGAACTTGCCGCTCCTCTGATTCCGAAACAGCAATGGTTGCTGAGCATAGCTCGTGCCCCACTGATTTTTGTCGACGACCGGATAGACATGTCCGTTTGCGACAACCAGGTCCAACCAGCCGTCGTTGTCATAGTCTATAAAGCTGGTGCCCCACCCCAGAAAGGGAAGCGTAACCTCGCCAAGTCCGGCCAGGTATGTCACATCCGTGAAATTTGAATCACCATCGTTGTGATAGAGCACATTTGAGTCGTCAGAGAAATTTGTGATCTGAAAACTGATTCTGCCCGAATTGTCATAATCACCGATCGCGATCCCCATTCCCGCCTGCTCGCGTCCATTTTCATTAAGAGCCACACCAGACGGATAACCAACCTCCTCAAAGGTGCCGTCGCCCTTGTTGATGTACAACTGTTTCGGAGTCGAGTCGTTCACTACGATCAGATCCGCGCGGTTGTCATCGTTCGCTTGCACGAATGCTGAAGAGAAGCCGTAATATTTTTGCGGATCGTTCACGCCCGCCTTCTCGCTGACATCCTCAAAAGTTCCGTCCGGCTTTTGGTGATAAAGAGTGTCGCCTTCACCAGTCAGGCTGCGCGGTCCGCACATCACCGGCGCGCCACGGAACTGACAGAAGTTCTGGCCCACACCTCCGGGCTTGTCGGCCTCAGCCGGACTACGCGGCAGGTTGTTAAGATCGATTTCCAGATAGCCGGGCACGAAGAGATCCAGCCGGCCATCTCCATCGTAATCACCCCAGGTGGCGCCTGTGCTCCAACCCTTCCGCGCTACGCCCAGCTTTTCTGCGAGGTCGGTGAAGGTGCCATCGCCATTGTTGTGGTAAAGGCGCGACACGCCGAAGTTCGTAACGTAGAGATCCGGACGCCCATCATTGTCGTAATCGCCCACCGCCGCACCCATGCCCCAACGCTCGTTAGCCACTCCCGCTTTTTCGGTGACATCTTCGAACTTCCAATTTCCCAAATTGTGGTAAAGCGCAGCGCGTGGCGCTTTTTCTTTTCCCAGCAACGCCGCCATGGTCGATCCGTTCAGCAGGTAAATGTCCGGCAACCCGTCTCCGTCGTAATCAAGAATTGCGACGCCACCCGAAGGCACTTCGAAGATATAATCCTTGGCCGCCGTGCCGGCGTGATGTTTGAAATTCGACAGAGCCGTCTTGTCGGTTGCATCTTCAAAAACTACCGGCGCTTTTGGATCCGTAATTCCAACGGTTCGTACGGTGCTGTAGCTAACCGGCGTTCCCGTCACTACCCCGCCACCTCCGCCTCCGGGCTTTGAAGTTGTCTGCGCAAAGAAAACAAAGCACAGCAATGAGCACAAGACTACGGCCGCGGCGCCAACTTTTGGGAAATCGTGGGACTTCATATTGAGCGGTTGAAATGAACTGACATTCGGACGGGTCTAAGCAACGAATCTCGTGCTGCTACTGGCTGCTCGTCTGGCGCGGAGACATCCAAAAAATACGCATCCAGTTCCAACGTGTCAATCGGATTCAGGGCGCAGAGAAACGAACCCCATCGTATTATTCCAGATCCCTTCAGCGACTGTTTCAGAAGCCCAGGCGCGGTCGAGAGTTGACTCCGAGTCGGGTCCTTCCCAATGAGACTGAGCCAAGGAGGAAACGTTCGACTTTTCCTCGGCCATGAGAACCAAGAACGATCAGATCTGCCTTGAACGCGTCGGCCTCGTCCAGAATCGCTTGCTTTGGAGATCCTCCTACGACTTTGGTTGAGACCTTTAGTTTAGCGCCTTCTTTTCCCGCGCGAAGTTTTCGCTCGGCGGTCTTCACGGCTTTGCCCGCCTGGGCCTGCGCCTGCTTTTGAATTTCATCGTCAAAGTCCACACCTGCCCAGGGCACGGTGATGGGAAAAGTTGGTAGTTCAAACACCGAGAGAACCCTCACCTGGCTTCCTCTTGGAAATGATCGTCTTGCGACCTGGTTCACTGCAGCCTCGCTGTACTCCGATCCGTCAGTAGCCAATAGAATTTTCATTGTCTTCTCACCTTATTTCTTTCAAAGGAACTTACAACCAATCACGCTGCTCATGCGATAGCTTCGAAATAATTCGGCGTCTGGAGAAACCGAAATACTGTAAGGCGAGCCGCGGCAATATCGCAGCAAACTAAAACGCCGTCAATCGCTCTGAGATGCTTCCCTCACCTCCCCAACTCCGCGCGGGTCTGCAGTAATTGCAGAATGTGGCTGCGGGTCAGGATTCCAAGTACTTCCTTGCCTTCAACTACCGGCAATTGATTGAGGTCTTCGCTCCCCATGATTTCCAGCGCCTTCTTGACCGGGGACTCTGGAGTGATTGTTCGTAGCTGATCCAAAGGGCGCATCACCTCGTCAACGGTCTTGAAGGCCCAACGTTGTCGCTCCACTTCGCGTACCTCGTGCGGCGTAATCAATCCGACAACTTTGCCGTTCTCGCTGACAAAAAAGCAACGTCTCCCCATCCGCAGAAAATGTTCGTCAACGAGCGTCTGGAGGTTCGCATGGCCGTCAACTGTAGGATATTCGCTAGACATCACGTCGCGAACGCGCAGGCCCTTTAGACTTTCGGTAATAGCGACTTGAGCATAACTCTCGCGCGAAGCGCTCAAGAGAAACCAACCGATAAAGGCGATCCAAAGACCACCAATTCCTGCGCCGTTGAAGAACCGATAGATTCCGAAAATGATGAAGGCGAAGGCTACGAACTGACCAAGCTTCGCAGAAATCTTTGTCGCTCTACTGGCATCACCAGTTATCCACCAAACGATGGCGCGAAGCACGCGACCTCCATCCAATGGAAAGCCCGGCACCATGTTGAAAACAGCAAGCATGATGTTGATGTAGCCAATCCACATCAACATCGCGAGCAGCGGCGTTCTGGGAAAATGCGGAGGTTTCCATCCAAAGCTATAAAGGACTGCCAGACAAACGGTGCCGATCACGAAGCTGGTAATTGGGCCGACGATGCCGAGCCAGAATTCAGTTCTGGCGTCGCGAGCTTCTTGCTCGATTTCGGCAACACCACCAAGCGCAAAGAGGGTTATGGATCGAACCGGAAGGCCGTGCGATTTGGCAACCATTGCATGCGACAGTTCGTGAACGACAATCGTTACGAAAAACAGCAGTGCAGTCGCGATAGCTGTTGCCCAAATAACCACCGGACCCCATTCGGGGTTCGTGGCCGCGAAATTACTTCCCAGGGACAGACTGATTAGAAAAGCGATAATGAGCCAACTGTAGTGCAGGCCGATCTTGATGCCGAACACACTGCCGAGTGGTATTTGAGCCCTCATATTTTCAATTCGTCGCTAATGGACCATCCGGCGATTCGACTAATAGAGAAAAGTAAATCATCTGGCGAGCATCCGCGCCGCCTCCAACAGACTAGGTTCGAGTTGCTTCCTGTTGCCAATGACTTCTGAGAAAGGCGTCGCGCAAACCTCGTCCTTTATCAAACCAATCATCGCGCCACCTAGACCGGCGGATAATTCGTGAACGGCTGCCACGCCGAACCGTGTTGCCAACAAGCGATCAAAAGCGCCCGGTGTGCCGCCTCGCTGAACATGACCCAATTTAGTCAGCCGCAGCTCGAATCCCAGTCTCTCCTCATGCACGCGAAAATAGTCGAGCAGACTCTGGCCATCATAATGAGCGCCTTCGGAAACAACGGCAATGGCGTGATGTTTTCCTCTCTCGTATCCCAATCGGAATTCACGAGCAATCTGGTCAGGAGAGACTTCCACTTCCGGTATCACGATTACTTCGGCTCCTCCGGTGATGCCGGCAACAAGAGCCAGGTACCCGCAATTGCGGCCCATTACTTCGACGAGAAAAGCACGACGATGTGAAGCGGCAGTCACTTTGAGCCGATCGATGGCTTCAAGCGCCACGTTGAGTGCGGTGTCGACGCCTATAGAAATCTCAGAGCCGCATAAATCGTTGTCGATCGTGGAAGCGATGCCTACGACAGGATATCCAGTCTCCGAGACATGAAAGGCTCCCGTTTGTGAGCCGTCCCCACCGATAATTATGAGGGCATCAATATTCTGCCGTTCTAAAGCGATTAGTGCCTTTGCCCGACCGGCTTCTGTCTTGAATTCCTCACATCGTGAAGTGCCAAGCACCGTACCGCCGAGCTGAATGATTCCCCCCACATCTCGCACGCCAAGCGCCCCAAAGTCTCCGGCGATTAGGCCCGTGTAGCCACTCCGTACTCCGAACATGCTCCAGCCCTTGTCGATTCCGGCCCGGACGACCGCCCTGATTGCGGCATTCATGCCGGGCGCGTCTCCACCACTGGTTAATACCGCAATTCTCTTCATTTCATTCTCGCCAAGGCCGCGGTGCGATGGCTCAATGTGTCAGAAGGTAAAGAAAGTCGCTCGGCGTCCGGGTGGTTCTCGGCTGCTCGATCATCCCGACTGAATGTGTTGATTAATCCGATAGTTATAGCAAGCACAACCGGACCAAGAATGATGCCAAGCAATCCAAAGACGCGCATGCCGCCCAGGACTGAAAAGAAGACGAACAGCTCGTGCAACTTCGTTTGGTTCTTAATTAGCTTTGGGCGCAGGAAGTTATCGATCGTGCTGATGATGAGTGCCCCCCAAAGAATCAGGAGGATTGCTTTGGTCCAGTGGCCTGTGATCATCAGATAGATAGCCAATGGGAGCCAGATGAAAAAGGAACCTGCAACCGGAATCATGCAGACAAAGGTCATTAAGACCCCCCATAAAATCGGCGATGGTACGCCGAGCACCCAAAAGGCAAGACCACCAAGCAGTCCCTGAATCGCCGCAATGCTCACCACGCCATAGACACCAGCGCTGATCACCTCTGTCGCGCGCGTAATGATCGCATCGCTTTGATCCTTCCTTAACGGGAGCGCTGCGGGCAACGCCGCTACAATTTTGTCGCCATCTCTGAAGAGGTAATACATCGTGAAAATCACGAAGAAGGTTTTTAGAAAGCCACTGAGGATATTCCCCATTATGCCCAGGGACTGTCCCACCAGCACAGCTCCTGCATTCTCTAGTTGGGCGGCAACGAACTCCTGTGAACGCTGGGTTTCAATCGCCAGGTGATCCTGTATCCACCTGGAAGCGCGTCCGATGACCGGCGGTTGAGATTCCATTAGGTGGTTAACATGTTGCGGTAGATTCCGGGCTGCGTTTGACAACTCGTTTGTCAGCGCCACGGTAAGAAAGGTAAGCGGTAGAAGGACAATTAGTATGACCAGAAGCGATGAAATGAGCGCACTCAATCCACGGCGCTTAATCCTTTTAGCGAGGCGTTTGTGAACAGGATAGAAAACAATTGCGAGGACTACGGCCCACTCAAGCACACCGATAAACGGCTTGAGCATCAACCAGCACACGTAAAGAGCAATGGCCGTAGCCGCAAGTACCGCTATCCATCGTGCCTGGTTGACTTGTTCTTTCACTGCCGGAGTCCCTCACATCGCATGGACGGTGGCCATTTGATCCCCGCGCGATATTTCCGTTTCGCGCGCTAACGTCTCGGGTTGAGCCTCTGCCTGGGCGATCAAGAATGTCGTTTTGATCGCCGTGTCTGGATTGAGTGAAATCGAGGAGATGCCTCGCTCAACCAGCCAGCGAGTAAAGTCCGGGTAATCAGACGGTGCTTGCCCACAAATACCGATCGGCTTTCCCGCCTCATGTGCAGCGTCGATTGCCTGAGCAATCAGGTCGCGCACGGCATCGTCGCGTTCATCGAAGAGATGTGCGACCGTACCCGAGTCGCGATCCAGTCCCAGCACAAGCTGCGTCAGATCGTTTGAGCCAATTGAATAGCCATCGAATACTCGCAAGAAATCGCGGGCGCGTATGACGTTCGATGGCAGTTCGCACATGGCATACACCTCCAAACCACTTTCACCCTGTTTGAGCCCGTGCGCCGCCATGCTAGCAATCACGCGTTGACCTTCGGCGATTGTGCGGCAGAAAGGAATCATCACTTTGACATTCGTCAGCCCCATGTCGCGCCGTACACGCAAGAGAGCCTCGCACTCCAAAGCAAAGCCGTCCGCATATCGCTCGTCGTAATACCGCGAAGCGCCGCGAAATCCGAGCATTGGATTCTCCTCGGCGGGCTCGAACTCACTCCCGCCGAGCAACTTCGCATACTCATTGGTTTTGAAATCGCTTGTTCGGACAATGACCGGCTTGGGATAAAAAGCAGCAGCTATTTGGCCTACACCTTCGCTGAAGCGGCGGATGAAAAACTCGCGCGGGTCTTCACCGCCAATTCGCGTGGCGATTTCCTTCACCGCCTGAGCATCTTTCAGTTTTGGATATCGCGCCAGGGCCATCGGATGAATTCCGATATGATTCGTCACAATGAACTCAGTGCGCGCTAGTCCGACGCCGGCGTTTGGAATGAATGAGAACTCAAAAGCCTTGCTGGGATCGCCAACGGTGAGCATCACGGGCGTGCGGGTCTGTGGAACTTGTTTAGCATCGATGCGCGCGATCTCAAACGCTATGCGGCCATCGTAAACGTGGCCTTCCGATCCTTCCGAGCAAACAACTGTTACCTCAGCTCCATCGCGAAGGACTCCTGTCGCGTTACCTGACCCGACGATACAAGGCAAGCCGAACTCTCGGGAGACAATCGCAGCGTGCGCCGTACGGCCACCCTGATCTGTGACCACCGCTGCGACCCGGCGCATTACCGGTTCCCAATCAGGATCGGTGATCCTGGCAACGAGCACATCGCCTGACTCGACTCTTTGCAGTTCGCTGGCGTCTTTCACAATTCGCACGCGACCTGAGCCGACTCTCTCTCCAACAGCTTGGCCTGTAACCAATGGTTCACCGTGTTCGCCGGTCAACCGGTAGACCTCTGCCGCCGCCGTTCGCGTCATCGTCGAATGGACTGTCTCAGGCCGCGCCTGGACGACGAACAGTTCATCGGTTAGACCATCCTTCGCCCACTCAATATCCATCGGCTGGGGATGTCCGGCCTGCTCCGAATAATGTTCTTCAATCACGCAAGCCCAGCGTGCGAGTCGGAGAACTTCGTCGTCGGTGAGCGAGAACTTGTTGCGTTCTTCAATCGGAGTGGCTTCGCTGCGCGTCGTACGGCTGCCGTCACCGTACACCAATCGAACCTCTTTGCTGCCGAGCCGACGCGAAACGATCGGACGGTAACTTTGCTTGAGCGTCGGCTTGAAGACTATCCACTCGTCAGGAGTGACTACACCCTGGACGACATATTCGCCCAGACCATAGGAGCTGCTGATCAAAACCACATTACGAAAACCCGATTCTGTATCGAGCGTGAATATCACGCCTGAGCTAGCCTTGTCGGAGCGCACCATCGGTTGCATGCCGACTGAAATTGCGACTTTCAATTGATCGTAACCAAGCCGGGCGCGGTAGCTAATTGCTCGATCAGTAAACAGCGAAGCAAAGCATTGATGCACCGCTCGCAAGAGAGCTTCGCGTCCTCGCACATTGAGAAGGGTTTCGGCCGCTCCTGCAAAAGAGGCTTCGGGCAGATCTTCAGCCGTCGCGGATGAGCGCACCGCCAGCTCGGGCTCACGGCCGAGTCGTGCACAGAGATTGTCATAGGCGGTGACGACTGCAACGCGCACTTCGTCTGGCAGAGGCGTTTCCAGTACCGCCGCTCGCGCAGCGTGGCCGCGGATCGCCAGTTCGTTGACGTCTTCCGCGTCAAAGTCCAGCAAGGAGCGCAGCTTGTATTCGAGGCTGTCCTGCCTCAGCAATAAGCGATAAGCGTCCGCAGTCGTCGCAAAGCCGTCGAGTACGCTTACGCCCTTTGGCTTGAGAGCATTGAATAGTTCACCAAGCGAGGCGTTCTTACCGCCGACGCACAGCAGATCCTTTAAGGTGATCTGATCGAAATCAAGTGTGTAGACAAGATTGGTTTTCATCCTAGTCACCCCACGCTATTAGACGCATTCAGCCTTTCCGAACTCGCAGCGATTCATGTCTCAAAGGTGCAACACTCATGCCGACTCTCTGAGCTAAGCTCAGAACATCTCAACGGCAACACAGCGCATTTTCTTGCGGAAATTGACGCCATCGAGCGTGAAAGTACGCACTGCATACCCCTCGCTAGTTGCCGAGTTCAACTGCAAAGACTTCATCAGTTGGCACATGGAATGCTGGATTACAAAGGTTGTCATTTGGATCTGAATGAGGTACGAGGCATGGTTGAATCCGCAACCCTTCCTGTCAATCCGACGGTCGAGCAACCCCTCGTTCGGCCGGTGTGCTCAATTCAACGAAAGGACCAGTTTCCTAAACGTTCCATCGCCAAGGAAGCGGTCTTCATTGCGCGAGGCCTTTCAAAGGTCTACCGCATGGGCGATGTCGAGGTCCACGCACTGCGTTCCGTCGATCTCGAACTGTACCGTGGGGAGCTGGTGGTGTTGCTGGGTGCGTCCGGCAGCGGCAAGTCAACACTGCTGAATATTCTCGGTGGTCTCGACGTGCCAACGAGTGGTGAAGTCTTTTATCTCGATCACAACCTGACCATAGATGACGATGCTGAGTTGACGCGCTACAGACGCGAGCATGTCGGTTTTGTCTTTCAGTTCTACAACCTCATTCCCAGTCTGACGGCTTACGAGAACGTTGAGTTGGTGACGGACATCGCCTCTGATCCGATGCGTCCTGCCGACGCATTGCAGCTGGTCGGGCTCGGCGATCGCATGAATCATTTTCCTGCGCAGCTGTCGGGCGGTGAGCAACAGCGCGTGGCTATCGCCCGCGCGGTAGCCAAGCGGCCGGAGGTCCTGCTGTGCGACGAGCCCACTGGCGCTCTGGATTACGCGACCGGAAAACTGGTGCTGGAAGTGATCGAGCGAATCAATGAGGAACTGGGCACGACCACCGCAATCATCACGCACAACGCAGCGATAGCGGACATGGCCGATCGGGTTCTGCGTATGCGAAGTGGCGAGATAGCCGAAGAGCACCGTAACCAAAAAAGGGCATCACCGGCCGATTTGGTTTGGTAATAACTATGACGGCACTCAATCGAAAACTAGTTCGCGATGTCGCGCATCTCTGGGGGCAAGTAGTCGCAATCACGCTGGTCGTCGCGTGTGGGGTCGCTTCGTACGTCGCAATGCGCAGCACCTATGACTCCCTCCTGACTTCGCAACAGGTTTATTACCAGAGTTACCGCTTCGCTGATGTTTTTGTTCAACTAAAGCGCGCCCCAGATTCCCTCGCTTCCCGCATCAACGAAATCCCCGGTGTCGCCAAAGCGGAAACGCGAGTCGTCGCCGATGTGACACTCGACGTTCCCGGTTTGGACGAACCTGCCAAAGGAAGAATTGTTTCGATCCCGGAAAAACGGACTTCAATACTCAACGATCTTTACATCAGCGAAGGACGGTACGTTGAGCCAGGCCAACGCGATGAAGTAATTGCCAGCCAAACCTTCGCCAATGCAAATGGTTTGAGGCCCGGTGACTCAGTCGCCGCGATCATCAATGGCAGATGGCAGAAACTGAGAATTGTGGGTTTGGCGCTATCTCCCGAATATGTTTACGAAATCCGCAGCGGCGAGATGTTTCCGGACAGCCGCCGCTCAGGAGTCCTATGGATGAGTCGCGAATCCCTTGGGCCCGTTTTCAACATGGACGAAGCGTTCAATGACGTAGCTCTCACACTGGCGCCCGGTGCAATCGAAGCAAATGTGATCGAGCACTTAGATCTACTGCTTGAGAAATACGGCGGCCTGGGAGCTTACGGTCGGATCGATCAGATATCAAATCACTTTCTCACAAACGAAATCGCGGAGCTTCAAGTCACGGGCACTTTTATCCCGGCGATTTTTCTCACTGTGACGGCTTTCCTAATCCATTTGGTGCTGTCGCGCCTGGTCACCACACAGCGCGATCAGATCGCTGTGCTCAAGGCATTTGGCTACAGCAATTCTTCTATCGGTTTTCATTACTTGAAGCTCGGGTTTCTCGTCATATTCGGCGGTGTCGTGCTTGGCGTCGGCGTCGGGTGGTACTTCGGCTACAAGATTACTGCTCTGTATATGCATTTCTTTCATTTCCCGGTGCTCAGCTATCAAATCGGACCAACACTCGTTGGAAATGCTCTGCTGATTAGCATGGGATCAGCGAGTATCGGCGCTTTGGCAGCCGTGCGGCGAGCCGCTACGTTGCCGCCCGCCGAAGCCATGCGACCCGAGCCGCCGGCACGGTTTCAGACAGGGATGATCGAAAAGACGGGATTGCACCGCCTCGTCTCGCCGGCAACGCGAATCATCATGCGCAATCTAGAGCGGCGCCCTTTAAAAGCGATGATCTCCATCTTTGGCATTGCTCTCGCCGTAGGGCTCCTGGTCGTCGGCTTCTTCCTGTATTTCGATACCGTCGGAAGAATCATGGAGGTTCAATTCGGCGCAGTCCAACGCGAGGATGTCTCGGTCATGTTCAATGAACCGCGTCCGGCGGAAGCACGTTACGATCTCGCGCATCTTCCCGGAGTTGTCCGTGTGGAAACCTTTCGCGCGGTACCAGCTCGCCTCCGCTTTGAAAATCGAAATCGACGTGTCTCAATCCTGGGATTACAAACCGACAGCGATCTCCGTCGGATCGTCACTCAGAATTATCAAATCTCCAGTCTGCCACGCGACGGGCTTCTATTAACGACGAAGCTGGCTGAACTTCTCGGAGTCAGGGCCGGACAAACCGTGACGGTTGAAATCCTTGAAGGAAAACGCCAGGTTCGGCAGGTTGCGGTTGCCGGTACGGTAGATGAGCTGATCGGCCTTTCGGCTTACATGAATATCGACGCTGTGAATCGGTTGATGGACGAAGGCGCATCTAGTAGCGGCGCATTTCTGATGGTTGATGAACCGGAGATCCCACGCCTGTATGCGCAATTAAAACGTACTCCCGCTGTGAATGCCGTCTCGATTCCGCAAGCCGCGCTGGCCAGCTTTAAGGACACCATTGCCAGGACCATCAATACATCGACTGCAATTCTGATCGGATTCTCAGTAGTGATCGCGCTGGGCATGGTTTATAACGGGGCGCGCATTGCGCTTTCTGAACGCGGACATGAACTCGCTTCGCTGCGAGTCCTTGGTTTCACGCGACGTGAAATAGCCCTCATCTTACTTGGCGAACAAGCGGTCTTGACTCTGATAGCGATTCCGTTGGGTTTCGCACTCGGTTACGGCATCGCAGGTTTGATCACCGTCGCGATTGATACTGAGATCATTCGCTTTCCTCTCTATGTCAGCGCCAGAACCTACTCGCTGGCATTTATCGTCGTCGCCATTTCAGCATTTCTTTCCGGCTATCTGGTTCGATGGCGCTTGCGGCATCTGGACCTAGTGGCCGTCCTCAAAACTCGGGAGTGAAATCATGAAACGCCTCATTAACATATTTGTCTGGCTCATCGTCGTCGGAATCGCTGGCGCCCTCCTCGTGCTTTGGCTGCGTCCCCAGCCGGCACGGGTCGATACGGCGAACGCGGTTCGCGGTCCATTACAGGTCACGGTTGATGGCGAAGGCCGAACTCGGGTTCGCGATCGTTATGTTGTGGCGTCGCCCGTGCCCGGTCGTTTGCGACGAATAGCGTTGCGGCGCGGCGATTCGGTGCTCCAGGACCAATTGATAGCTCAAATCGAATCGCTGCCACTTGCTCCGCTCGATCCACGGCAACGCGCTGAAGCCAGTGCCCGCGTTAACGCCGCTGAGGACGCGCAGCGCGAAAGCGATGCCATGGTTGAACGCGCTAAGGCAGGTTACGAGCAGGCACGTCGTGAATCTGAACGCTGTGAAAAACTGGTCGCTGCCGGTGTAATTTCGCGGCAGGAATTGGAGCGAGCGCAAACGGCAATGGATGTGGCGGCGCGCGAATTGAATGCGGCTAGGTCCAGGTCAGAGACAGCGGGCCATGACGTGGAGGTTGCGCGCTCGGCTTTGCTCGCGCTCGGCAAGAATCAGAAACAATCAGTGACAACCGTACAGGTGCACGCGCCTGTGAGTGGTCGCGTACTCCGCGTTATCGAAGAGAGCGAAAGAGTCATTAGCGCCGGAACGGCGCTAATCGAATTGAGCAACCCTTCGAAATTGGAAGTAGTGATCGAATTGCTCTCGACTGACGCCGTGAAGGTCAAGCCTGGGGCGCTCGTCTTGATCGAACGCTGGGGCGGGGACTCGGTCCTGCAAGCGCGTGTCAGACTAATTGAACCTTCGGCCTTCACCAAAGTTTCTGCACTCGGCGTGGAAGAGCAGCGTGTGAACGTAATCGCTGACTTTACTGAACCTGCTCAGACACTCGGCGACGGCTACCGCGTCGAAGGCCGAATCGTCGTTTGGGAGAACGAAAACGTTCTGAAAATTCCATCGAGTGCGCTCTTTCGCACGGGTGACGGCTGGAGCGTTTTCGTCGTCGTGCAAAACAAAGCATATCTGCGCCAAGTGCAGGTCGGTCAGCGCACGCCTTTCGAGGCTGAAGTCATCAGCGGCTTGGAAGACGCGGCCCGGGTCATCGTTCATCCTTCGAATGAAATTAGCGAAGCGATGCGCGTCGAGCTACAAGGCAACTGAAGTTCTCACCCGCCTGACTTGTAAGCGCTTTCACTGAGAAAAGCTTTTTCCATTGCCTCTCAACTCAAAACTGCTGCGAAATTCTGCGGTTGAGTTGCGTATCTTCGCGCAAGTGCTCGCAAATAAACAATGTTTAGGAGCGGAAATTGAGGACAAGATCGAGGCATGCTGAAAGGAATGAATCTTGCAATATGCGATAGCGCACATTGCCCTCCTGAATGGTTTCGCCTGCGCCCGGCCGCGTTCCGCTTACCGACCGAAGAAACAAGCGACGAATGCTGTGGCGTGTGCCCCAGAACTCCTTGGGTAGAAGCTTATTGAAGTTGTAGAGGAGGAAAGATGAAGAACTCAAAAACTTTCGTTTCAATGTTCATCCTGTTCGCGCTCCTAATGATAGGCGTAAGCGCACAGGCACAACGACAACCTTCCAGCGTCACCACTCGTCAGGTCAGCGGCATCCTTCTACGACTGGAACAAAGTTCCAACCGGTTCCGCAATAGCCTGAATGCGGCCCTGGCTCACGGGCGCATCGGCGTAACGCGTTCGCAGAACGACATCAACTCGTTCGAGCCCGCTTTTGAAAGCGCCGTTAATCAGTTCAGGGATCGGTTCACTCGTCGCCAGGCGGAAGCGGCCGATGTTCAGACCATCCTGCAAAAGGCATCACTGGTCAATGATTACCTGAATCGCAATCGGTTGAACCAGCAGGTGCAGAACGATTGGTTACAGGTGCGAACTGATCTCAATGCGCTGGCGAATGCCTATGGCATCAGCTGGCAGTGGAACCAACAAAACACGTACTACTCAAATAGTGGCTTGACCGGAACCTTCAGGTTGGACTCGTCACGCAGTGACAATCCACGCGCGGTTGCGGACCGCGTGACTCGCAGCCTATCCACCAAAGAACGCCAGAATCTCCATGATCGCATGTTGGCGCGCCTCGAATCGCCTGAGATGTTGGCGATTGAACGTCGCGGTTCAACTTTGACAATGGCTTCGTCGATCGCTCCGCAGTCGACCTTTGAAGCGGACGGTGTCGAACGGCAGGAACAACTTAATGGTCGAACTAGTCGGGTAACAGCGACGCTGCGAGGAGATCAGTTAGTCGTAAAATCCACCGGATATCGAAACAATGATTTCACCGTCACTTTCGAAGCCATCGAAAACGGCAGACGACTGCGCGTTAGCCGAGAGATCTACTCGGACCGCTTGAACCAGCCGGTCCTGGTTAACAGCATCTACGACCGTTCGTCGGATGTCGCCCAGTGGAATATCTATGATGGCTCGCAGCGGCTTCCTGGCAGGACGGGCGATTTCATCATGCGTGATGGTGAAACCGTAGTGGCTGTCCTGAACAATGACCTGACTACCAAGCAGGCGAAGCAGGGTGACCGGTTCACGATGACCGTGCGCGAGCCTCGTCAATACGAAGGCGCAGTAATCGAAGGCACCGTGGCCACAGTTGATCAGGGTGGAAGGCTGACTGGCCGATCTGCGATGACGCTTAACTTCGACACGATTCGTCTGCGCAACGGTCAGAGTTACAGCTTTGCGGGAATTCTCACGAGTGTCCGCACGCTGAATAGCGATACTGTCAAGGTTGATAACGAAGGAAGCGCGCAAGGTGACAATCAGACTACGCAGACAGTCACTCGCGCGGGTGTCGGTACAGCCATCGGCGCCATCATCGGGGCAATTGCCGGCGGCGGAAAAGGCGCGGCGATTGGCGGCATAATTGGCGCCGCGGGCGGAGCCGGGTCTGTTTACATTCAAGGTAAAGACAACCTCGATCTTCCGAGGGGCACGGAACTGACTATTCGGTCGAGTGCTCCCGGTTCATAGGTGGTAAGCACCGAAGGGCATGCTGGCTAGAAACAATGCTGGCGAAACCAGATTGGCCTGCCATGCCCTTCGCTATGAGTTGAGTCGTGCAAGCTCGATAACAGCTTTGTCTGCTCTCGCAAAGAGATCAGAAAGCCAAATGAGTTGAGGAGAAAAAGAGATGAGATTAACAAAGTTAATGCTCGCGGCGGCCTTGGTAGCGTTTGTGGCCCTGTTTGCGCCATCGATGAGCAAGTCGACGGCGCGCGCGAAAGCCAACAATGACACTACGAATCGGCTTAACGCTGCGGCCGATGTAGTGCGCGACATGATGACAGCGCCAGACAAAGGTATCCCAAAGGATTTGTTGGACAAGGCAGCCTGCGTGGTCGTCGTGCCGAGTGTTAAGAAAGCCGCGTTCATAGTCGGCGCCAAGTATGGCCGTGGCTTTATTGTCTGTAGAAACAAGAACGGGCGCGGCTGGTCGGCACCCGGCGGAGTGAGAATCGAAGGCGGAAGCTTTGGCCTCCAAATCGGCGGATCAGCAACTGATGTTGTGATGTTGCTAATGAATGAGAGCGCAATCGATAAGCTTCTGTCCAGCAAGTTCACCATCGGCGCAGATGCATCGGCCGCGGCGGGACCGGTTGGTCGTACCGCGTCGGCTCAGACAGATGCGCAGCTTCACGCTCAGTTGCTCACCTATTCGCGGTCGCAGGGACTATTTGCCGGCGTATCACTCGACGGCGCTACTTTGCGACCGGACGATGACGCAAATAAAGACATGTATGGCCGGACGATGTCGAACAGAGATGTAGTGCTGGGGACCGTGAAGGCGCCATCGACGGCGGCCAGACTGATCGCAGAGTTGAATAAACACTCCAGCCGTAGGGCCAGCGAGTAATCAAGCCAAGACACAGAAAGGTGATGCCACAGTCATGCAGTACAAGAATATTCAGCAGTTGGCTTTAGAGAATAATAACTTTCGGAAGGTCCTCTTCACGAACGAACACTCACAAGTGGTTTTGATGAGTGTGCTCCCGGGTGAAGACATTGGCCGGGAAGTTCACGAGACGGTAGACCAGGTGCTGGTTTTCGTCAAAGGGGCGGGAGAGGCCGTCGTGGGAACGGATACACACAATATCGGCCCGGGCGACATGTTTGTAGTGCCAGCCGGAACGGAACATGACTTTACCAACACTGGCCATGAAGCTCTTAAATTGTTCACCGTCTATTCGCCCCCGGAACATCCTGATGGGGTTGTGCAGGTGACCAAGGCAGATGCCTAACCGCTCTTATCATCTTTGTGAAGGGACGAACGAGGAGTCATGCGACTGATAGAGATAGCGATAGGGGTCGCGTTGTTGGGTGGTTGTGCATGGACGGCGGTTAGGACGTATAAGGCGCGCGGTACGTCATCGTGGCTCATCCTCGTGTTCGCGGTCTTTCTCGCGGCCCTGGGTTTGTTTTTCCTCTTTGGTGCTTTCAGCGCTGTCGTTCGCGAATTCAGGATAAGTGCGAGTTGGATCAAATGAATAAGCAATGAGAAGCGAGAAGTAACCGTCTGAGGATGCTCGCCGGAGAATCACCGCTTTCTTTGCAACAGACCAGAAATGCTCAAGCCTCTGTATGTGGAGGACAGCACATACAAACAAACGCGCAAGTTAGACTGCGCAAGAACCGAGGAGGTTCAAAATGAAGAAGCAACATTTACTCAAAGAGATCGCGGGCGTTGTTTTGGGGCTGACTCTATTGTTGGCCATCAGCTCGCTCGCAACGGTCAGTGCACAGGGCGGCTATCGTAACCAAGATCCCATGTGGGATGGTTATCCGAACTGGGGTGGCTCTTTCGATCTGCGTCAAACCGCACTTAACGCGGGATACAACCAAGGCTCAAAAGAGGGCCGCAATGAACGAGCAAGAGGCAGGCAAACCAATTACCAGAACTTCAGTGCCTACCAGAACGCGACGAAAGGCTACAACTCACGTCTCGGCGACCGCGAACTTTATCGTCGCTATTTCCGTCTGGCATTCGAGAACGGATACAACACCGAATTTGGAATCCAGACGCGGCGTGATGGCGACTATCGCGATAATCGCGGAGATCGCATCAATAACCCGGTTCAAAATCGCCGCGGGCGCAACTGGGATCTTTATGGCACTTATGGCGGATCTTTCGAGCTTCGCCAAACGGCACTGAACGCCGGCTATAACGAAGGCATTAAGGAAGGTCGCAAGGATCGGCAGAAGGGCACGTACCGTGACTTCCGAAGTTTTAGCGCCTACCAAAAAGCTACGACCGATTACAGCTCAAAGCTCGGCGATCGCGAATTATACCGCCGGTACTATCGTGATGGGTTCGAGAATGGTTATAGCGATGGTCTCAACGGCGCTTAGCGCGTCAGATTCCTGAGTCACACATTCTTGCGTGATGAAGATGCTGCGGGCTATGCCCTGGTCCTAAATAAGCTCTTATCTCATTACCCGGCAAGATCGAAACGAGGGAGGCCTTGAAAGCCTCACCCTTTTCAAGTTGCCGCTTCGACGGTCCTAAGAATGCATGCGCACTTTCACATATGTTCTGGGGAATCCTTCTCGCAACCGCCGGCACCGGCCCACCATTCTGGCGCAATTTCGCCGCATGGCATGGCATGTTCATTGCGTTTCTGAAGGGCATCCAGGATGAGGGTAGCGTGTGTGACCTAAGATTCACTTTCGTCAGAAGGATAGTGTGAACACAAGTACGAGGAGGCAGCTATGAAAGTAAGAGAAGTGATGACGCCAGACGCCAAGGCGATCTGGATTACCGAGAGCCTGGCGGATGCGGCAAAGGAAATGTGGGAGAACGACTGTGGCGCACTCCCGATTATTAAGGACGGCCGCAAAGTCGTCGGCATGATTACCGATCGGGACATCTGCATGGCGTCGGCCATGAGAGATCGTAATCCCTCGGGCATTTCGGTCGAGGAAGTCATGAACACGACCGTTTATGCGGCCGAGGCTGAAGAAGATGTCGAGCAGGCACTGCAAACGATGCGCGAACACAAGATTCGTCGCTTGCCGGTGCTCAATCTGGAAGGCGAACTGGAAGGTATCGTGTCGATGAACGACATCGTCCTGAAGGCGAGAGTGCGCAATGGCGAAAAGCCCGCGATCGACTACGCCGACGTAGTCAAGACGTATCAGGCAATCTGCGAACATCCAGTGCCAATGGCGCAACCGGTCACGGCTCCTTAGGCCGATTTCGCACGCTTGCTTAGAAATGATGACTGGCGACGATGCCGGTCCCGAGGAGGTTAGTTATGTTTCCCAAACGAAGTGACAAAGAACTTGAGCAAGACATAGTGCGCGAGTTGCGATGGGACTCGCGGACCCTTGGATCACCAATCGGCATTAAGGTTTCGAAAGGAGTCGCCACGCTAACGGGTGCTGTCTCAAGTTATGCGAAAAAGATCGCCGCACAGGAAGCTGCGCATCGCGTACCAGGCATTCTCGATCTAGCAAATGACATTGAGGTCAAGCCCATCGATCTATTCGCCCGGACGGACACGCAAATCGCTGGCGCGGTGCGGAATGCTTTGGAATGGGATGCGCTCGTTCCGAATGAGCGGATTGCGTCGACTGTAAGCGACGGCTGGGTGACCCTGGAAGGAGCTGTCGATTATTGGCGCGAGCGCGAAGATGCGGAAAGAGCGATGCGCCGTTTGAATGGCGTGGTTGGCGTAATCAACAAGATCACAATTCAAAAGCGGGCGGTCGATCCCGAAGAGTTGCGCGAACAAATCGAATATGCGCTTGAACGACGTGCCGATCGTGAAGCAGAGCGGCTACGCGTAGACATTCAGGACGGCGCCGTGGATTTGTGGGGGCGGGTCCATTCGTGGCAGGAGAAGCGAGCCGTGCTCGGATCGATTAGCCACGCGCCCGGCGTTTCCCAAGTAGTGGATCATCTGCGAGTTGATCCCTATTTCTAATCAACTGATTCGCGATTATAGATGGAGGAAAAGAAATGAAGAACAAAGAGAAAAAAGAGTTGGAGTTGGCGCGAAAGACTCCGGAGTTTAACCCCTTCGGCATGATGCGCCGCTTCACCAAAGACATGGAGCGTCTGTTTGATGACTTCGGCGGTTTTAATTTTCCCGCCTTCTTCAACAGAGAGTCTTTCCTGCTTGGCGATTTCAAAGATTTTGAGTGGACGCCACAGATCGAGGTCGTGAAATCCAACGGTGACCTGATGGTCAAGGCTGACCTGCCAGGTCTCACCAAGGACGACGTCAAGGTCGAACTCACCGATCAGGCACTGACAATCTCAGGCGAGCGGAAGGAAGAAAAAGAAGAGAAGGGCGAAGGCTTCTACCGCACTGAGCGAAATTACGGCCGCTTCTATCGGCAGATACCGCTGCCTGAAGGCGCCAAAACCGATAAGGCGAATGCGACTTTCACGAACGGCGTCCTGGAAGTGAAGATTCCGGTCGCCAAGATGGAATCTCACGCCCGAAAGGTCGAAATCAAGGAAGCCCCGGAAAAACAAATCAAGGCAGCTGCGTGAGCCGGGGGCGAAATGGCGGGCTGTTCTCGCATCACGGTTATGACGGAACAGCCCGCTGCGGGGGTTACGGTAATTCTATTAGGCAGTACGTCATGTGGACGTTCTCGACATGCAAGCACCACGCGAGATGCGAGGGATGCGCACTTAACTCTTGCTGTCCAGTGGTCCTGGATGAGCACCTTCATGAAATCGAAAGGGCGCGCCAGGAACGAATCGAGCGAGAACGCGAGTGGTTTGAACATGGGACGATCCTGGATTTGAATAGCGGTTCCGCGCACGTGCAACGAGACTTGAAAGTGATGCGAGCGTGAAATGGGTTGTTTGTTCGAGCGGCTTGACTGCGGGCTAGACACCAGCTTCAGCGGTTTACCCGAGGAGAATCTTCAATGCCCAGGAAGACGGATAGTGAAGTCGAGCAGTGGGTGTTAAGAGAGTTGAGCATAAGCAAAAACGTATGCTCGCGAGAAGTCTGCGTTTTCGCTCGCGATGGAGTGGTAAGGGTCCGAGGCAGCGCGCAAACCGATAGAGACAAATTAGCCATTGAGGAAGCGGTCCGTCGTGCGACTGGTGTTGTCGGTGTGGTGAATGAGGTGAGAGTAATGCCCTGTACCTCACTCACAACACTTTCGCCGGGTGTCGTGCTGGCAGACGCTTTTAGGCCAGACAGGTTGGTTCACCGCACAGCAACTCACGATTCTGTCGCAAAGGCGGCGATGCGGTGAAACGCACCGGCTGGGGGCAAGCCTGAATGATACGTCACCCTGAATCTGGGAAAAGGGCGGTGAGTGATGGTTAATAAGAACAAACTAGGCTTGGTGTTTGGCTCGTTTCTGGGATTGTGGCATCTGGCGTGGTCTCTGCTGGTCGCCTTCGGACTTGCGCAATGGCTTATCGATTGGGTCTTCAGGCTGCATTTCATTCAACCACCGTACACGGTTACGCAGTTCAAACCAGTGCTCGCCGTCGCCTTAATCGTAATCACGTCGCTACTGGGATACATCATTGGCTGGGTTATGGGAGCGATCTGGAATTGGCTGCACGCTCCGGATTAAAGCTATGGATGCGACTGTCGACAACTTCAGAGTCGCACTTCCAACAAATGGAAACGCCACTCATCCCGAACGAATATTCCTGCAAGGACCTCACACGCGCACACATGAACTGCGGCAGATCATCCGCGTAGCTTGGGAAATGCTGCGCGGCTTTCGAGTGCTGCATTTCGTCGGACCATGCGTGACCGTCTTTGGCTCCGCTCGTTTCACTGAAGAACATCCTTACTACGCGCTGGCTCGGAACATCGGCTCAAGTTTAGGTGAGCTCGGATTCACGGTGATGACTGGGGGCGGACCCGGTTTGATGGAAGCGGCGAACCGAGGAGCGCGAGACGTTGGGGCACGATCAGTGGGCTGCAACATCACGCTCCCACAGGAACAAAATCCAAACCCATACCTCGATCACTGGCTGACTGTGCGGTACTTCTTCATCCGCAAGTTGATGCTAATCAAGTACTCCTATGCCTTCATTGTAATGCCCGGCGGATTCGGAACCATGGACGAGTTATTTGAATCGCTGGAGTTGCTGCAAAACAAGAAGATTCTCGGGTTCCCGCTGGTGATGATGGGAAAGAAATATTGGCAACCGCTGACTGACTTTTTTAACGAGCTGGTGAAAGCCGGCACGATTGATCCTGTCGATCTCGACTTGCTCCTGCTCACTGATTCAGTCGAAGAGGCAATGGCCCACATTCGCACACATGCCATTGAGAAGTTCGGACTTTACGCAGGCAAAGCTCCGCGCCGGCGTTGGTGGTTGTTCGAGAAGGCCCCATCTGTCAGCGCGATTTCGAATTAGTTGCGCCGGACGACCAAGGAGGAATTATGTCAGCAGTTTTATCACACTCTGTTCAAGGCCATGTCAGTCACGGCTTTGAAAATGTGCAAGAAGTGTTTGCCGAGAACTTCGCCCGCCGCCGCGAGTTGGGCGGCGGTTGCTGCGCCTATGTTCACGGCGAGAAGGTTGTCGACTTGTGGGGCGGTGTCCGCAATAGACAGACCGGCGAGCCCTGGGAAAAGGACACAATGGTGATTGTCTATTCCGCGACCAAAGGGTTGGCCGCGATGACTTTGGCCATTGCGCACTCTCGCGGCTGGCTCGATTACGAGGAACGCGTGTGCACTTACTGGCCGGAGTTCGCGCAACGAGGCAAAGAGCGAATCACCGTCCGCCAGCTCCTGGCGCATCAGGCTGGGCTTTACGCATTTGACGAGCCCATCGATCGCAGCGTCATCGCCGACCTCGATCGCCTGGCAATCGTATTGGCGCGTCAGAAACCAAAGTGGGAACCCGGAACGCGGCAGGCGTATCACGCGATCACCCTCGGTTTCTATGAAGGCGAGCTGTTGCGTCGTATAGATCCAGAGCATCGCAGTTTGGGACAGTTTTTCCAGGACGAGATAGCGACACCGCTCGGCTTAGACGTGTATCTCAGGCTGCCAGAGGACATGCCGAACTCGCGCCTGGCCACAATTGCTCGGCCGCGCTTCATCGACATGCTGCTTGGATTCCCGCTTCGCTTCACGCTGGCGGTAATGAATCCCCGCTCCCGGATTGTCCGTGCACTTCGTGGTTCAGAATTCCCTCATGATGAACAGCGCGTCTATGCGCGCAACTTTGAAGTACCGTCCGGCGGCGCTGTCGGCACTGCGCGGGCAATTGCGCACGCGTACAGCGTGTTCGCTACCGGCGGGCGCGAATTGGGATTACGGCAAGAGACGCTGAACCTTTTGGCCGCTCGGGCGATTCCCCCGACGCGCGGATTTTACGACGAATGTATGAAGAGTGATGGCATCCACTTCTCTCTCGGCTTCATGAAGCCGACCTCCACCTTGTACTTCGGCAGCGCCAGTTCGTTCGGCTCACCCGGAGCCGGCGGCTCCCTCGGCTTTGCCGATCCCGAGACCGGTGTCGGCTATGCATATGTCACAAGCCAGATGGGAACGGCATTGACCGGAGACCCGCGGGATGTGGCACTCAGAGACGCACTCTATTCAGCTATTCCGGTTTCGTCACGCGCGTCACAAAGACTAGTCGCGTAGGACTCTGTGGCGCGGCAGCGTCGGACGGTTAATGCTCGTTCTTGATCACTGCGAGGGTCGCAAGGGCCGAAACCTCACGAGTGTGTCGCACCTCAAGCCTGACGCCTCGGCCCTCTGCATATTTCGGTGCGGATTCGATTGCTTTCAGAATACCCGCGGGTAGCTTACGCGTTCGCGCTGCCGCGACAGCCTTCTCGCCCAACGCAAATGAAACGAGAAAGTGATCCTCGAGAGGTGTCATGTACAGAATGACGCGGTCTTTGCGCTTCAAGCGAAGACCCCAGCCGGTACTGGCGCTGGTGAAACCCCAAACCTGCGAAATTGGGCTAATCCGATCTGAGACGAGTTCAATAAGCCGAACCCAGGCTGGATATGACTTGCCAAGAACGGAGCGGAGCTCCTTTTCGGTAGGTTGATGCGCCTTGTCGGAAAACGCACTGAATGCCATTGAGATTCTCCTGAAGGTTGGGCGAACTATAAGCCAGGCGGCGCGCTGTGCAGGCTTTCTTGCAAAGCTACGCCGCCTGCCGGGTTAAGAGACGAGACGAAGCACGAACACGACGATAATAGTCCAGGCACTCGGCTTCGCGACCGCGAACGATTCGATTGCCGGTAAGCGGCCCATACGTAGCAGTGATGACGGTGCACTGGCGCTCGCCACCACCACGGTCGTAGTAGATTACGACCCAATCGGACGTCTTTCTCAATTGGTGAGCACGGGGCGTGTTCGAGAAAAGCGCCGTGTAATGTCGCCTGCCGCGATTGGTATGGAGTATCGGCAACCACTTTTCATTTTCCGGATTCAATCTGCGCGGAGTGATTTTAGGAAGCTCGTCGTCCGCGGCGCGGGTTCGATACTCTTCATCAACGTCGAGAATCTGCGCCAAAGATGGTTGGCCGATATCTCGCCAAAGAGTTTGCGCTCGCACTCTCCCCAAGCGCGTCGCCAAAGAATCACGGATGCCAGCAAGACGCTTTTCGCCGATGATATTCCTCAGGCGTCCGTCGTGAGCGGCTGCTTCCAGCTCCTCAAGAGTTTCAATGCCCAGCTCATCATATAGTCGCTGGGCCGTCACTTTCCCGATTCCGGGAACAGTGCGCAGCAAAATGATCGGATCGCTTTCGCCACGCAGACGATCCAACATTGGCAATCGTCCGGTCATCACCAGTTGGTGAATGAATCTCGCCAGCGTTTCGCCTATTCCGGGCAACTTCTCTAGACCTTCAATTCCTTCGGTCATCACGATCTCATCAATTGGGCGGTCGAGCCCGCGGAGCATCGCTGCCGCACGCCGGTACGCGCCCACCCGGAAGATGTTCGCGCCTTGCGCATCGAGTATTCGGGCAACTTCGGCGAGCCGTTCTGCAACTTGTGAATTAACTCGTTCCATCGTTTAGCTTGGATGCACAACGTTTGCAGTAGGCAGCATGCTAATAGCCCTGGTCCATCCCCTGGCCCATCGAAGCGCGTTCCGTCTTGGGCTCAGGCACATCCGTGAGTGTGGCTTCAGTTAACAATAAGACGCTCGCGACTGACACGGCATTTTCCAGAGCGATGCGCACGACTTTTGTCGGGTCGATGATTCCGGCTTCCATCAAATCGACATACTTGCCGCAGGCTGCATCGAATCCAAAGTTGCCACTGCCATTGCGCATCTTGTCGACCACTACGCCGCCATCTACCGACGAGTTCTCGGCTATCTGTCTGGTGGGCGCTTCGAGCGCGCGTTTGAGAATCAGGAGGCCCGTTCGTTCGTCACCGTCGCATTTCTCCGCTTCCGCTTCGACCGTTTCGATTGTGCGCAGCAGGGCGAGTCCGCCCCCGGGAACAATGCCTTCGGCGACCGCTGCTTTCGCGGAACTGATCGCGTCATCAAAGGCCTCTTTGCGACTTTTCATTTCGGCTTCGGAGGGCGCGCCAACCCGAATGACCGCTACTCCACCAGCCAGCTTCGCCAGGCGCTCTTCCAGCTTCTCGCGATCATAGTCGGAAGTCGTGTCTTTGATCTGTTTGCGAATCTCATCGCAGCGAGTCTTGATCCCTTCCTTTGCGCCGGCGCCATCGATGATTGTGGTGTTCTCGCGGTCGCTCACGACTCTTTTCGCCTTGCCTAGCTCATTGATAGTGACGTTTTCGAGTTTCAGGCCCAGATCCTCGGAAATGACTCTCCCGCCGGTCAGGATGGCAATGTCTTCAAGCATCGCCTTGCGGCGATCGCCAAAGCCTGGAGCCTTCACCGCCGCACACGGCAGTACGCCCCGCAGTCTGTTTACCACCAGAGTCGCGAGGGCCTCGCTCTCGACATCTTCGGCTATGATCAGCAGCGAACTGCTCATCTTCACCACCTGCTCAAGCAACGGCAGCAGATCTTTGAGATTCGTGATCTTCTTCTCGTTGAGAAGAATCAGAGGGTCTTCGAGAACGGCTTCAAGCTTTTCCGCATCGGTAATGAAGTAAGGCGAAAGATACCCGCGGTCGAATTGCATGCCTTCGACGACTTCGAGCATGGTTTCTGTTCCCTTTGCTTCTTCGACCGAGATCACGCCCTCCTGGCCTACCTTCTCGACTGCATCAGCGACAAGTTCGCCGATAGATGCGTCATTGTGTGCAGAGATGGTTGCGACCTGCGCTTTTTCTTTGCGACTGCCGACCGGGCGCGAGATGCGTTTCAGTTGTTCGACCGCAATCCGGAGTCCTCGATCCAAACCCCGTTTGAGATCAATTGCACTAGCCCCGGCAGTTACGTTGCGAACTCCGTCTGCAAGAATCGCGTGCGCCAGAATCGTCGCCGTGCTGGTTCCGTCGCCTACTTTGTCGCCAGTTCGTTCGGCGGCTTCGCGAATCATCTGAGCGCCAAGATTCTCTTCATGATCTTCCAACTCGAATTCTTTGGCGATCGTAACGCCGTCATTGCAAACGAGGGGCTTGCCCCATTTCTTCTCAATCAAAACCGATTTTGATTTTGGACCGAGCGTAACACGCACGGCGTCGGCGAGTGCCGCTGCGCCTTTCAGGATTTTTTCTCTTGCTTCCGATCGAAAGTGAACTTGTTTATGAGCCATGGTTCTTAACTCCGTTCTAAGGCGTTATTTCACATAGATGTTCACTACAAATCGAGCAATATTTGTGCCCACGAAAACAGCGAGGATCTGCAAAGGCCGCATGCGACCGTAGCACGGATTCTGAGTAAGGCTCCCCACCATCCTGCGCAAAAACTCACGCGATTTTTCGAACGACGACAGTCGCCTTAGAAAATCTCAGGAAAACATTGTGGCATACACGTTGCGACTGACAGCATTGCAATACTTTGGGATTTGTTCTTTGAAAGTTTGCTGTCCTGCGCTCCGGAGCTGAGTCCCATAATTTCGGGCAAAGCCAGAGGGCGCGGCGAAAAGGCCGCCGTGGCAAAGCCGGTTGGAGCCGGCCTTCGCAGTCGAAGCTGCGATGTCCTAACCCTGCCGAAGTTCGTTGCATAAGCCGCAGCGAACGGGCATGAGATCAAGCTTGCAGGGGAAACGGACCATGCTTGCGTGAGCGTTACACTCAGCGCAGAGCAGGTCACGGAAGCCGATATGGTCAGACGGTAATTGTCGAATCCGAGATTCTTTCCATTAACACACCTACGGTAACTAAGTGGTGTGGGAGATGAATGCGTCGTGAGAGTCAGCTCTCATATTCGCATCCTGTGATTGGTCGTTCTGGTTGCTAATCGCAGGTCCGCGAGTTCTTCGTAAATCGCGCGGCTATTCTCAAGCTTGGTGTCCCCAAGTCATGGAATCGGAAGGAGACCTAAGTCGGCGGGTAAATTGTCAGGTGAGCTACGCCGGAACCTGTTTGCGATTTCCTTCGGGATAGGTGGGCTGAATAACTAATCGCAGCAGGGACAGAGTGGTTGTAGTAGTCGATGGAATAATGTCCATCCAGGGAGACGGTAACACCGTTCACAAGGCGAAGGACCACAGTCACGAGTACTTCGGAGAAGAAATGCTCTCGGTCAAACGAGAGGTGTTCAATATCCTTGAAGGGAGCTCGCTCGTGAGGGAGAGCCGGATGCGTTGAAAGATGCTCGTCCGGTTCGGGAAAGGCTTCATTGAGACCGCCGGTTCGTAAGAGCAGGTATGGCGCGATGATTCTATTTCATAGCGGAACCAGCTAAGGAACCGCAGGACAGTAAGACTTTTTGAGGGCACGTCCCAAACAGATTTGGGACGTGCCCTTTTGTTCGTGCAGCGTCTCGCCAAAGTTAGTAGCAAGGAGAAACGAAGATGAGACACAAGATAATTTTGGCGCTGCTGTTGACAGCCTTTTTCAGCGTAACCGCACTGGCGGAAACAAAGTCTGACTACGACCGCAATTTCAACTTTTCCCGGCTTCGCACATGGGATTTCAAAGCTGCGACGCGGATGCCAAGCGCTCCAATTGCGCAAAATGAGCTTTGGGATCGACGGATCCGGGAAGGCCTGATTTCTCATTTCGCAGAAGGGAGTTTCCCCAAAGTCGATAACGGCGAGCCAACCTTTCTGGTCGACTACTTGATGGATCTGGAAAAAAGATACGAAGTGCCTTACATCGACTATGGCTTTTACGGACGCTATGAAAGCATGAATCGCTATGGCCGTTCGTACGACTGGGATCCGCCGTATGGACGCGTCGGAGTTTGGACAATTCCCTATACCGAATCGACGATGATCCTCGACGTGATCGATTCACGCACTAATCATCTGGTTTGGCGCGGCTATGACACGCAATCGATCGATTTTGAAAAGTCTGAAAAGACTATTCACAAGTCTGTTGAAAATCTAACCAGGCGATTTCGCAAAGACGTCAACAAGCAGTTGAAGCGCATTCGCTGAGAGAATCATGCGAAACCTGCCGTCGGCGAGGAGGAATTGGTTCCAAGCGTCCAGTGTTGAAAAACGAGCGGGCCCTAGAGCGTTGCCACCATCAACCGTGACTCCAAAGGAGATACTTATGCGAAGCAACAAACGATACACCAACACTACTTTCACGAAGCGTGTGGATCACGAAGCTGGCCGCCATCGTACACACCGAGCGCCCAAAGAGCCGGCGGTCTGTGCGTCATGCAGCGCGGTCTATTCGGGCCGGCGTTGGACGACGCCTGAAGGTGAGCGAAAGCAAAGCGAACCCCAGCATTGGAAACCGGCCAGGGTTACGATCTGTCCGGCCTGCGTCCAAACCAAAGATGGTGCTCCCAGCGGTTACGTTTACATCGAAGGCGCGTTCCTTGTTGACCACCTCGATGAAATTGAAGGGCTACTGCGTAATGAAGCGGCACGCGCGGCCGAGGATAATCCATTGGCCCGAATTATGGTCTGGCAACGGCAATCACCCGTCACACTTCTACTTACGACTACGACCGAACATCTTGCTCAGCGCCTTGGGCACGCGCTTGAGAAGGCATTTGACGGGAAGGTTGAATACGATTTCTCGCACGAGAACAAGCTCGCGCGCGTTACCTGGCAACGTGATTGATTATCTGGCCAAGGTGAATATTCCGGGCAGCCTATTGAGACCATTGATCATTCGATGCCAGAATTCTCAAGCGCAATATCCAGCACACCAGCTCCTCGGATAGCATCAATCTTCAAAGCGATCAGAGCTTCGTTAACCTGATTAAACCCGAACACCTGCGTATGGGTGAGAATCGGAATCCGCGCGGCTTCAACTAGAAACTCCTGTCCGTCAAATCGAGTATTGTTCGCTACACTTCGAATAGCGCGTTCGCCATAAATCAGCGAATAATCGAAAGAAGGAATCGCGCTCATGTGAATGCCGCCCAGCACCAGAGTCCCGCCCTTTTTGATTGCCTTAAGCGCCGGCGGAATCAATTCCCCAGCCGGAGCGAAAATTATCGACGCGTCAAGCATCGCCGGGGGATCGGCGGTCGCGTCTCCGACCCATGTCGCACCTAATTCGGAAGCAAGCGCCTGATGTTTTTCTCGATCACGCGTGCAGACATAGACTTCCGCGCCGCGTGCGCGAGCGACTTGAATACAGACGTGACCCGCCGCGCCAAAGCCGTACAAACCAAGCCTGACTCCGCTCCAATCACTCTTTTCAATACCGGTTAGCCTCAGACATCTATAGCCAATGATACCTGCGCACAAGAGCGGGGCCGCTTGAACATCATTGAAGCCGTCAGGAAGATGATAAGTGAAAGACGCCGGAGCGACCGCGAACTCCGCAAAGCCACCGTCAACCGTCCACCCAGTAAACATAGCTCGATCGCAAAGATTCTCTTTTCCTTCGCGGCAGAACTCGCAAATGCCACAAGTGCGATTCAGCCATGCTATGCCAACGCGATCTCCTATATGGAATTCTTCAACCCGAGAACCGACTGCATTGATTGTACCGACTACCTGATGACCCGGAATTACTTTTGACTTCCGGATTGGCAATTCGCCTTCCACCACGTGCAGATCCGTGCGGCAAATTCCACAAGCGAGGACCTTGACGAGGACTTCATCGTCGGCAGGCTGCGGAACGGGGACGTCAGTGAGGACCAAAGGATGAGACTCAATGCGACCTGGCTTATCAAGAAGCCATGCTTTCATAATCCACAATCCAATGCGCGATGTTTGGTATCAAGCTTTGAACGTCGTTATGCCGCTTTTGTTGAAGCCGATGCGGCCCTTATTGGCCGCGAAACCAGAACCGGACATGGCGCATGCCTCAAAACGCGGTCAGTTGTTGAGCCAAACATCTTTCCCAAGGAGAATTCGCTTCCGCTCGCGCCCATGCATATTAGATCGATCTTATGCTCCTGGGCGTATTCGACGATTTCATGCCAGGGCTGACCACAACGCACGGTGGTAACGATGTTGCACCAAAGGCAAGCCTCCTTCGGAATGACTTGCTGCAAGCGGCGCGCGGCAATCTCATATGAACTCTCGCGGCTGGCTGCGGACCAGGCCAGCTCGGGTTCTTCCGAAGCTTCATCGGAGATTACGTGTAGTAGATGTACTTCAGTCTGATACTGCTGGGCTAGCGAGGTTCCGTAACTCAGCGCCAGATCTGCGTCCGCAGAGTTATCATAAGCGACCAGCAAGCGCTGCAGATCGATCTGGCAAGTCGTTAGTCCAACCCATTCGCGCTCGCTCGGGTGCGTCACGAGCACGGGACACGGAGCTTCTTGACAGACAGTTTCCGCCGTAGACCCCAGCAGCGCGGCAGCATGAGGCCGCCGCCTGGAACGCATAACAATGAGATCGGCATTCCTCTTCAAGGCTTCCTTCACGATGGCTTTACCTACGTTGTCGCCTTCAACCAGGACGGCTTCCCAATCAAGCGCCTTCACCTCGTTTGCATCCATATATTTGAACAGTGCTTGCTCGAATAGCCGAGCTGCTTGTGAACTGTTGGCCCACTCGACAATTGAGCCCGGTTCGCGACAATACAAGAGCATCAATTTGGCGTTGTAAGCGCAGGCAAGGGCTATTGCATATCGCAGCGCTTCGTCTGATTCGGTAGTCAAATCTGTGGGACAAAGTATGCGTTCTAATTTGATCATCGCAGAGCCTTCCCTTTGTTTTGTGCCCGCCAGCCACCAAAGAGACTGGCAAACCAGTTATCTTTTACTGGCGAACCGCGGACGTGGCTTGCTCTGGTTTGAGCAACGTCTGGCGTCGCGTGATGGCCGCTTATTCGATTGATGCGAATGCGATAAGTAACGGGCATACACGAGTGTGGCGTATCCCTATGGTCCCCACATACGCACGCCGGCTCCCACCACCAAGTGGAACGGTTTTGTAGAAGTTCAAGAGCTTGCTGACGCGCGTAGTTGTATTTAGGAAGATCCGGTAGCTCCTCGTAGCGTCCAAAAACAACCAGGCTCATCCACTCTTCGTGGCTCGTGATGTTATCGATCTCTACACAGACAAGCGGGTTGGCTCGCATCCAATCGATTTTTTGGCCGATGGTGCTGGTGGCGTAGAGATGATCGTGATCCGAGGCGAAGTAGATCGGCACGACATACGGCTGCTGGTCCTGCACGCAGGCTATCCTCCCGACACTTGCCTGCTTCAGTGCATGTCGACATTCCGCTTCAGTCATGTCATGAATGAACATGCGGCACCCCTCAGAGTTCCTCTGCAACTCAACTGATACACACTGGAGACTCGCAATCAGCATTCCGGTAGACCAAGCGAATATTCTCAGGGTTTTTTGGAGCCATGAGACAGTGACTCCTGCTCTCTGGGTAAAGCTACTCAACGATGGGTGAAACCTCGCGAGGTTCGGCCGGGCGCCCCCATCTAGCCCATCAGTCTTCCTCCTAAATCGGCGTCATGCGCGGCTTTCAGAAAGGCCGTTGCGGGCACGTCTGTTGCCTTGGCAAAAGTAAAGGTATCAGTCTGCCGAGGTTAAGCAATGACCGCCACCGTTTATGAAAGAACAGATATTGCACGTGACGTTTTCATTTCGGTTGAATCCGCGTCGCTGAGCGGCGAATTAGTTATTCCCGCCGCTGCGAATGGCATTGTCTTGTTCGCTCACGGAAGCGGCAGTAGCCGGCACAGCCCGCGCAATCAATTCGTCGCGCGTGTGATTCGTGATGGCGGCGTCGGCACGTTGCTGTTTGATCTACTTACGCCGCAGGAAGAATCGATCGATGCTTATACGACACACCTGCGTTTCGACATTGGATTACTCGCGCGGCGTCTAGTCGCAGCCACTAACTGGCTGGCGGTTGACAAGCAAACAAAGGAATTGACTATTGGCTATTTCGGGGCCAGCACGGGCGGCGGTGCGGCGCTGGTTGCAGCCGCTGAACTTGACGGCCACGTTGGGGCTGTCGTGTCGCGAGGAGGGCGACCAGACCTGGCGGGTGAGGCATTGCCGTTCGTCACCGCGCCGACCTTGCTGATTGTCGGTGGACGCGATTATCCGGTGATCGAGATGAATCGCGAAGCGCTGGCACAACTTCGTTGTGAGAAGCGATTAGAAATCGTGCCGGGCGCAACTCATCTGTTTGAGGAACCGGGCACATTGGAACAGGTCGCTCGTATGGCAGCCGATTGGTTCGTTACACACCTTGAAAGAAATGAAAAACACGTTTCGGGGTAAACGTTCGCGGAGCTGATCTATCACTGTAAAGAGGCGGGAAGACATGTTCGCGAAGATTTTCAAAAACAGAACCGACGCCGGTCAGTTCCTGGCGGAGAAACTGACTCAATATATGAATCGAGCGGACGTTGTGGTTCTTGCCTTACCGCGAGGCGGTGTTCCTGTTGCTTATGAAGTCGCCCAGCGGCTCAACGCGCCGTTGGATGTGTTCGTGGTGCGCAAACTCGGTGTGCCCGGATATGAGGAATTGGCGATGGGCGCCATCGCCTCTGGAGGCGTGCGCGTGCTGAATCTTGACGTGCTCTCGCACCTACTAATCCATGAGGCAATAATCGATCAGGTTACAGAATTTGAATTGAGCGAACTAAAACGTCGTGAACGTCTGTATCGTGGCAATCGCCCACCTCTCGAAGTAAAGGGCAAGACCGTGATCATCGTCGACGATGGATTGGCCACGGGCTCAACCATGCGCGCCGCGGTGAAAGCGCTGCGACAAAAGCAGCCGAAGAAAATCGTTGTCGCCGTTCCCGTCGGAGCGCGGGAAACGTGCGATTCTTTCGAGAATGAAGTCGATACCATGGCCGTCTGCGCTATAACGCCTGAGCCGTTCCAGGCGGTTGGTTTGTGGTACCAGGACTTTTCACAAACCACCGATGAAGAGGTGCGCGAGCTGCTCGCGCGCGCTGACGAGAAAAAAGCCGCCGCGTAATTTTTGAATAAGGAGCCAGTCCAATGATTGAAGAAGCCACTCTTCTGTTGACTGATGTAGTCCGGGAAGCCGCCCATCCATTGATTGGTGAACGGGAAGACTACGACCCGTTGTTGAAAATGATTGGCGATGCCCGTGTGGTCTTAATAGGCGAAGCCTCCCACGGCACGCACGAGTTCTATCGCGAACGAGCACAGATAACGAAGCGACTCATTCAGGAAAAAGGATTTAGCGCCGTTGCCCTCGAAGCTGATTGGCCTGACGCGTATCGGGTGAATCGCTATGTCAGAAACATGAGTGACGACGCGGATGCCATCGACGCACTGAAAGGCTTCAAGAGATTTCCCGCGTGGATGTGGCGCAACGCGGATGTCCTCGATTTTGTCGGCTGGTTACGCACGCACAATGATGACCTGCGTAATGAGGACGCTAAATTCGGCTTTTATGGCCTCGACCTCTACAGTCTGCACACCTCGATCGAAGCGGTGCTGACCTACCTCGACAAGATCGATCCTGAAGCAGCGCACCGCGCGCGAAATCGCTACGCCTGTTTCGATCACTTCGGCAAAGATGAAGAATCCTACGGTTATGCGACCGGCATGGGCATCGCTGAATCGTGTGAGGAAGAAGTTGTCACTCAACTCCTCGAGATCCACCGTCGAGCGACGGAATTTGCTCGGCGGGACGGCCGCGTGGCGATGGATGACTACTTCTATGCGTGGCAGAACGCGCGTTTGATGATGAACGCTGAGCGTTACTATCGCTCAATGTTTCGCGGTCGAGTGTCGTCCTGGAACCTGCGCGACAGTCACATGGCTGAGACCCTTGATTCCTTACTCACCTATCTCGGCAACCTGAATCGAAATGCCAAGGTCGTGGTTTGGGAGCACAACTCGCATCACGGCGACGCGCGCGCCACCTCAATGGGCGCCGAAGGCGAATGGAACGTCGGACAACTGGCCCGCGAACGATACGGTCACGAAGCTGTGCTGATCGGAATGACTACTTATGAAGGCACGGTTACGGCAGCGTCGAATTGGGACGCGCCGGCAGAACGAAAGCGCGTGCGGCCTGCGCTTCCCGGTAGCTTCGAATCAGTCTTTCATGACGCCCACATTCCACGCTTCCTGATAACGCTGCGCAACGACCGGCACACCGCGGACGCCTTGCGCGAGCCAATGCTGGAACGGGCCATCGGCGTGATCTATAAGCCCGAGACTGAACGCCAAAGTCATTACTTTCGTTCGCGTCTTTCCAGTCAATTCGACGCGGTGATCCATTTTGATGAGACACGAGCGGTTGAGCCGCTCGAACGAACAACTGAATGGGAAACGGGCGAAGTACCCGAGACGTTTCCAACCGGAATCTAAACAGGAGAGACTTTTATGCAAACCACAGAAATTACCAGAACCGAATGGCCGTCATTCTTCGATAGCTTTAGCCGTAAACATCAAGGTTGGTTAGCGACTCTTGAAATCCTGGGGGCCGACATCGGCGCTCAGGTTGAAGAGCGAGAGCTGGCCTTTGAAGGCATCACCGACGAATCGAATGAGGCGCACGGCAATACCATTATGATCATGACCGGCGGAAAACCCGACGACCATGTAACCCACACAATCAGCCGACCCACGGAAGTCAGTCTGGAACGGACTGATGAAGGAGCTGACGCCGCGCTGGCGATTAAGTCCGAGGATGGTGTGACGGCTTTGCTGCGATTTCGCTCACCAATGTTGCCGGAGATGGTTGACGCGATGGTGTGAGACCGGGAACGCCCGGGAATCAAGGGGTTACAACTAAAGCGGTTGATGGTGACGAATCGTTCGCATGCCCATGATCAATTTGAGATGGGAAATCGTGTAGTTTGAAGTATTCCTCTTCCCTGATCTGGTCTTTGCGAAAGCCAGCGCGCGTCAGAATATCTGTGACATTCTCAACCATGCGCGGATGACCACACGCGTACGCGACTGAGTTAGTGTGATCGAATTCATTCTTGTCAGCGTGTTTGCGCACGACATCCTCGACACGTCCGGTCTCGCCCTTCCAGTTCGGTTCTTCCCATGGCCGGCTGATGGTTGGTATATAGGTAAATGAGCCCGCTTGTGAGAACTCCTCAAGCTCGCTGAGATAAGGACCAAAATCCGCCTCTCGACTCGCGCCGTGAATAAGAAGAAACCGATCGTCAGAAGCCTTTCCCCGCCGTCGTTCAATTTGTTGAGTTCGCAGAATGCTGACAAAGGGTGCGACGCCGGTGACAGTGGCCAGCATCAAGTGACGCTTGACGATGGGCGCGAGGTTTAGATGACCCACAATGCGCCGGCGGATAAAAATGTTAGATCCCAACTCCAGGTCCCACAGCTTGGGAGTAAGGTCGCCTCCTGGGACTAGTTCGACAAAGAACTCAAGGAACCGTTCATAAGGCGAAGAGACGATCGAGTAAGGCCTTTCGATCATATCTCCATCCCCAACGACGCCAATGGTTGCGTACTGACCGGCGGTGAACGAGGGGTGCTCGGCGGCCAGAAACCGGAACACCGCGAGACTCGCCGATACGTCCTTTCTTTCGATCAACTCAGCTGGGTAGTGTTCTGCCTTCACCATGAATGTCTAGCGGTCATAAACGACAACAATTGTCCCTACCGGCAACATCTCGCTTACTTCTTTCGCCGCGAACATTGGGATGCGGATGCAGCCGTGGCTGGCGGGATACGAGAGTACGGAAGGGCTGCCGTGAATGGCGATACCATTGACGATATAGTTTGGATAGTAGAGCGCGCCGAGTGAGCTGATGCGCAGGCCATTGATTTTTCGCGTGACGATAAACTTGCCTCGTGGCGTGTGTGCGCGCTTGGTCTTGCCCTGGTCGGTATAGAGTTTCTCGTTGCCTGTGCACACTGGAAGCACTTTCGTAACCGCACCGTTCTCGTCAACGACAATCAAAACCTGTCGCGTCAGGTCCACTTCAATGTGCGCATAAGTCACGTCGCGTGGCTCAGGCCGGCTGGCTAATCGCAGGGCAGCGAGTTCCTGATGGGTCAGGTTTCCGGTGCGCGTCCGTCCTTCAACTTTTTGAAACGCAATCAGCGCGTGCCTCGAAGCAGCATCAAAGCTTCCGTCGATTGGTCCAGTCCAATATCCAAGTTTGGAGAGGGTTTGTTCGGCCTCAGTTATCTCGGTCTTCGTTAATGATCGACCCTGAGCAAAACCGATTGATCTTTCACTAAGGAGCAAAAGAAGAAAAATTATGAGCAGGACGATGGCGGCACGAATAAAAAAGTGTAACCAGACGTGATGCGCGTGGTCGTTGAATGTAATCGTCTCGCGCATGACGAGACCAGCCTTTCACCTTAAACAGAGCAATAATTGTGCCCGCCGTTAGCGTCATAGCAAGCCGATTTCTGGCCGTTAATCATCTGTGACTTCGAATGGAATGAGAGTTTTCGCGCACCTTAGCGAGAACATTTTCCCATCGCCTTTTATGGCTGCATTGGTAGGCATCCGTTCACTTTCAGTTCAGTTTTTTCCGAGGTCAGACAAAAAGAAAGCTTAAGGTTGTTAACTCGGAATGACGAGATGCAGCAGCAGGACTCGTGGCCAATCACTCGCTGCGTGGCACACGCAATGCTTGATTAACCTGAGATGTCAGCCTCAACTCTCGTCACTGAAAGCATACCGGCGAACAGAGTTCGCACCAGTCACTGGCCCAGGTATTCGCGCGAAACCTATATCGCAGCATTTTCACTCGCCGGGGTGTTGCTCTACCTCGTGCTGCGTTTCGTTATCCATGCCTCACCCTTGGTGACCGTACTGCCGTTATTTGCGACTCTGGTAGTGGGTGGTCTGCCCCTATTGGTTTCGCTGGGCCGAAGTCTGATGGCGCGCGAGTTTGGGTCTGACGTTCTGGCAGGTCTGTCGATCGTTACCTCTGTAGCCCTGGGCGAATATCTGGTAGGAGCAATTATTGTCTTGATGCTTTCGGGTGGAGTGGCGCTGGAGCACTATGCAACGCGTCGCGCCTCTTCGGTACTGGATGCTTTGGCCAAACGCATGCCACGCGTCGCGCATAAGAAGTCGAATTCGGGAATTCGTGACATATCGCTGGAAGAAGTGTCGATCGGAGAAACCCTGGTTGTTCTGCCCCACGAGTACTGTCCGGTTGACGGCATTGTGATCGACGGCCGTGGAACAATGGACGAGTCCTATCTCACCGGCGAGCCGTTTGAAATGTCGAAAGCGCCGGGCTCGACGGTTCTGTCAGGAGCCGTCAATGGAGAAAGCGTTCTGACGATTAAGGCCACAAAGCTTCCCGTCGATTCTCGTTACGCGCGGATCATGCAAGTGATGAAAGACGCCGAGCAAAAACGGCCCAGACTCCGCCGGCTTGGCGATCGCTTAAGCGCCTGGTACACGCCAGCGGCGCTCGCAATGGCTGTCCTCGGCTGGATGGTGAGCGGTGATGCCGACCGCTTCCTGGCAGTGATTGTGATCGCTACTCCGTGCCCTCTGCTGATTGGCATTCCCGTGACGGTGATCGGCGCAATCTCACTGGCGGCGCGTCACGGCATCATCATTAAGAATCCCGCCATGCTTGAGCAAGTAGACCAATGCCGCACCCTCGTTTTCGATAAAACCGGAACTCTTACATATGGAAGGCCATCGCTCACCGAAGTGATCTGTGCTCCTTTGTTTGCGGAAAGCGAGGTCCTGACATTGGCCGCCAGTCTGGAGCAATACTCAAAGCATCCTCTCGCTCTGGCGATCTCGAAGGCGGCCGAAGATCAAAAACTCAGCTTACCGGCGGTGACTGAAATCAGCGAAAAACCCGGCGAAGGCATGCGGGGAATCGTTGCCGGACGCACGATCCAAATCACAGGTCGCAGCGCATTGATCGGCCAAGGCGGGACAGTGCCTGAGCATCTTCCGCCGGTTAGCACTGGCCTGGAGTGTCTAATTTTCATCGACGGTGTATACGCTGCTGCTCTCCGCTTTCGTGACGAGCCACGACACGAGAGCGGAAGTTTTGTAAAGCACCTTTCCCCACGACACGACGTAACTAAGATCATCTTGTTGTCAGGAGACCGCGAGTCGGAAGTTCGCTATCTCGCCGGCAAGGTCGGGATCACTGAGGTGTACGCAGGCAAGAGTCCTGAGGATAAAGTGGAGATCGTAACCGCCGAAGCCAAGCATTGCGCTACGCTTTTCGTTGGCGACGGCATCAATGATGCGCCGGCAATGCAGGCAGCCACGGTGGGTGTGGCTTTCGGTCAAAATAGCGACATCACCTCAGAGGCTGCAGATGCCGTCATCATGGATACTTCGTTGCGAAGGGTGGATGAGTTGATTCACATCGGTCGGCGGATGCGCGTAATTGCGCTTCAAAGCGCCATCGGCGGCATGGGACTTAGCGTAATCGGAATGTTTCTGGCGGCTTCGGGTTATCTCCCGCCAGTGGCAGGCGCGGTTACGCAAGAAATTATCGACGTTCTGGCAATCGCCAACGCCTTGCGTATGACGCTACCGGTCAGCAAACTCGCGGATTTTTGATAGCCCAAGCGGGTCACTAGACTCTGGAGATGGAAACCGCAGTGACTTTGTATTCGGGTGTCTTCACGTAGCGATCATGATTAGGACTCGTGAGCCGGTTGAGAAAAATATTTGCATCGTGAAAAGTGGCAAACACTTCACCCGGCTTCACCAGCGAATCAATTCTGACCGGTAAAGCGGCCTCACCATATCGGCTTCGCACTCTGACGCGATTGCCATGCTTGACTCGTAAGCGCCCAGCATCTTCTGGAGCGATATCCAGATAATCTGTGGGCAACAAATCGACGTTGGGTGTTCGTCGCGTCATAGTTCCGGCATTGAATTGGTACAGCGTGCGACCCGTGTTCAAAAGGAACGGAAACTCTGCGTCAGTTACTTCCGCTGAGGGCCGGTATGCAATTCGACGAAGCGCTGTCGTCTTGCCGTGCGAAAAACTCTCGCGGTGAAGAATTTTGGTTCCCGGATCGTTTTCATTCCAACTCGGCCACTGGATTCCTGCATGCTCCAGGCGATTGTAAGTAATGCCGCGTCCCGCCGGCGACACTTGTCGTACTTCGTTCCAAATCTGTTCGGCCGATGAGTAGCTAAAGCACTTGCCTTTATCCATCGCTTCAGCTACTGAACAGATGATCTCCCAATCGGGCTTAGTCTGGCCTATTGGCTCAATAACTTTTCGTACGCGCTGAATGCGCCGCTCGGAATTCATGAACGTGCCGTCTTTTTCGAATGACGAACATGCCGGTAGAAAGACTCTGGCAAAACGAGCCGACTCGTTCATGAATAGGTCTTGAACGATGAGCAGCTCAAGTGAATGCAATGACTGTTCAGTGGCGTTGGCATTTGGATTGGTAAGAAAGATGTCGTAACCGATGGCCCAGAGTGCTTTCAAGCTTCCGCTTGCCGCAGCCTCCATCATTTCCGGCAGGTTCATTCCCCTTTGCGCGGGGAGCCTCGCATCCCAAACTCTTTCGAAGGACTCTCTGGCGTCCTTGATGGGAACACTGCCCGTCAGTATTCCAGGATCGCAACCCATGTGCGCGGCGCCCTGCACATTGTTCTGGCCGCGTAGCGGATTGATGCCGGTTCCTGGTTTGCCGATGTTGCCGGTGAGTAGCGCAAGATTTATGAGACCCATCACGCCTTCTGTGCCTTGCGTATGTTCGGTCACGCCCAAGCCGTGGAAACACATGGAAGGCTTTTCGCTCGCGTACAGCCGCGCCGCCTCGCGGATCAAACTCGCGTCCACTCCGCACATGTCTGCGACCTTCTCCGGCGTGAACTCTTTAATGAATTCTCGAACTTCAATGAACTCTGTCACCCGTTCGCGAATGAACGATTCATCGCAAAGAGATTCCTCGACAATGACACACGCAATCGCATTCAATAACGGAATGTTTGTGCCCGGACGAGGACGCAGATGAATCGCGGCGTACTGGCCAAGTTCGATCGCGCGAGGATCGATAACGATCAGGTTTGCGCCTTTCAAAGCCGCTTGCTTAATCCGCGCACCAACAATTGGATGATTCTCACTTGCGTTGCTGCCACACACCAAAATCGTCTTCGCGCTTTCAATGTCATCGTAGGAATTGGTCGCGGCGCCCGCACCCAGCATCATTTTCATTGCCGCCGCGGTCGGCGCATGACAAACACGGGCGCAACAGTCCACGTTGTTCGTGCCGATTACGGTGCGAGCGAATTTTTGAGTCAGATAGGCTTCCTCGTTTGTTCCGCGAGCTGAGCCGAGAATTCCGATACTATCCGGCCCATGGGCTGCGATGATTCGTTTGAACTCCTGGGCGACGAAAGCGATTGCGTCCTCCCATGAAACTGATTTCCAGGCAGCGCCATCGCGGATCAGGGGTTGAGTTACTCTGTCTTTGGCTGAAACAAAGTCGAAAGCATATCGGCCTTTGACGCAGAGATGTCCTTGGTTTACCGGAGCGTCTGCCACCGGCTTTATGGTGACGAGTTGACTATTCCTTGCGCCAACGTACATCTCGCAACCGACGCCGCAGTATGGGCAGGTGGTGCGCGTCCAGTCGGTCGGCATACCGCGCGCGAGGATTGACTTGTCTTCGAGCGCTCCGGTCGGACAAGTATCTACACACGCGCCACAACTCACACAGGAGCTTTCGCGCAAGTTCGTTTGCGAATCAGGCACGATCCGAGTTTCGTGCCCTCTGTTAAGCACTTCCCAAACGAATTGTCCCTGCACTTCTTCACAGATGCGCACACATCGATAGCAGAGAATGCACTGCGACATATCGACGTGAATGTAGGGATGCGAATCATCGAGGAGTTCCGCTCGATGTTGGCCGTCAAAATCTGCTTCGTTCAAACCGTAACGCCCAGCGTGACGATGAAATTGTTTGTCAGGAAAGCTGCTAAATACATCTGCCGGATGATCCTGCGCCAACATGCGCAGCAACATCGTTCGCTCGTGTTCGAGCGCGGGTGTGTGCGTGGAAATCGACATTCCCTCAGTCAGCGCAGTGTTGCATGAGGTCAGTGGATGCGGATGGCCTTCGATCTGCACCAGGCACATACGGCAACTACCAATCGGTTTCAATCTCGGGTCATGGCAAAGCGTGGGAATATCAATGCCGATCCATTGAGCGGCGTCGAGAATGGAAACGCCGTCGGCGAATTCGTGAGACCGGCCGTCAATGGTTGCGCGAATCACTTTCAATTCACTCTATGACGAAGAGAATTAGGTTTTGACTTACTTGTCTTCGGAAACATGTCGCGCGCCTTTTTCAAAAGCGCTCTCGCCCAAACAAATTCAGTTGCCAGGACAGCCAGTCCGAGCGGTATCACAATGAATGGCATCTGGGTAGCACCAGAAGCGCTACTCCCATCAGAAGTACAGTGAAGCCCACGATCGCACAATAATTCGCCTGATCCAATCGAGGCTTGTTGTTGATCCGGTCTCGTGTCTGTTGGGCCCTGCGAAGCGCAGAATGGGTAATCGAACGTAGATTTCTGCCGCCCCCCAACTCACCAAAATAGCGCCGGCAACCGTTAGCAGTCCGAAGCGATCAGGCAGTTCCAAGCCCAGGATGAATCTCAGGCCCGGCACCACGACCGTCATTAGTTGCACGCCGAAACACAAGACAACCGATAGGTGCAGAGCGATGTTCATTCGCGGTACGCTAATTATGCGGCGCGCGGAATAGGCCAGAACCAGCTGACTGATAGTCGCATAGAGAAAAAGCAGCGTGCGCGACGCTTCTATGCCGTAGCCAAAGCGCGGAAGCAAGACCAGCAACAGCCCGCCGATAAGCGCTGACGCGGCCCCGACGATGAAGATGAAACGCACCGACGCCGCGTCAAGTAGGGGCGAATTAGGATCGCGAGGTCTCTGCCGCATCAGATCATGGTTCCGATCGAGTGAGAGCGCCAGGGCCGGCGGCCCATTTGTAATTACATTGATCCAAAGCAGCTGCATTGCAGTTAGCGGGAGCAGTAGGCCGCCGGCCGCATCGCGCAAACCAAGAAAGAATGATCCGAGCGCGCCCACGACTACGATCAAAGTGAGGGCGAAGTTGGCGCAAAAAAGAAAGCGAATGAACTTCTGTATGTTCTCGTAGATGTTCCGACCTTCTTTGATCGCGCCCACTATCGTCGTAAAGTTGTCATCGAGTAAGACGAGATCGGCTACTTCACGCGATATGTCGCTGCCGCGCAGTCCCATCGCCACGCCCACATCGGAACGCTTGAGGGCTGGAGCATCGTTAACGCCATCGCCCGTGACCGCCACAATCTCGCCGTTTGCTTTGAGCGCTTCGACCAATCGCAGCTTGTCCTGCGGGGCCACGCGAGCAAAGACGCTCACCTCCTTCACGGCATGACTCAGTTCAGTGGCCGACAACGTTTCGAGATCAAGGCCGGTCATAATTCGCCCCGGCGCGATACCAACTTGGTTGGCTACCGCCAGAGCAGTAGCGGGATGGTCGCCCGTGACCATTACCACGCGCAGGCCGGCATCGCGTGCCTGTCTGATCGCTTCGGGCACCTCAGCGCGCGGTGGGTCCCAAAGTAACGCCAGCCCCAGGAAGGCCAGGTTGTCGTCACCTTCACCGGTCCGCCAAGCCAGGGCCAGCACGCGAAAACCCTCGCGAGCATATGCTTCGGCCTTCTCTTCCCAACTGCGGCGCTCCTGCTGATGCAGATTGCTTCGCTCTAAAAGCACTTCCGGCGCGCCCTTCAAATAACTAATTGGCTGTCCATTTTCTTCCACCGTTACGCGCATGAACTTGTACGCGCTGTCGAACGGCAACAGACTTCGACGCGGACAACTGCTGACCAGGTCAGCAACGTCAAGTTGTTGATTCGTAGCGAAGTCGAGCAGCGCGAGTTCCAACGGATCGCCTGCGCCCGTACCATTTTCCGCATCGTTAGCCAAGGCCATTGCGCGCAAGGCCCGGCCAGTGTCCGGACTATCAAGGTCTCTGACATGCATCCGATTCTCAGTCAGCGTCCCGGTCTTGTCCGTCGCGATAACGGTGACCGAGCCAAGCGCTTCGACGGCACTCAGCCGGCGCACGATGGCCTTCTTTTTCGCCATGCGCTCAACCCCAAGAGCCAAGGTCAAGGTCAATACGGCCGGTAAACCTTCCGGCACTGCCGCAACTGCGAGAGCCACAGCAAACAGAAGGATGTGACCGAATCGCGAGAGGCCTTCAACAAAAAAACCGAAACCTGCGACGAGTATGGCGAGGAGCAAAATCCAACGTGCGACTTGGTTGCCAAAAACTGCAAGGCGTCGTTCAAGCGGGGTTTTCTCTGCTTCGATCGCGCCGATCATCACGGCCAAGCTGCCCGTAGTACTGGCAGCGCCAGTGCGAATGACTTCCATGTAGCCTTTGCCTCGGGCTACGAGAGTTCCGCTGAGGAGTTCGCTGCTGATCACTTTCTCAATGGGCAAGGACTCGCCCGTTACGACCGATTCATCAACCATCACACCGTGCGCTTCAACCAAACTTCCGTCTGCGGGAATCCGATCTCCAGCTTCGAGGCGCACTACATCGCCCGGCACCAACTCCGCTGACGGCCGATGGACGACCCGTCCATCACGCATCACCCATACGAAGGATTCAGCCAGCGCTTTTAACCGCGCGAGCGCTGCTTCGGCTTTGCTCTCCTGATAAACGCCCAGCCCGGCGTTGAGTAGCAAGATCACACCGATAGCCAAAGACTCAAGCGGCCAACCTGAATGTCCCGCAACAAACCAGATGGTCAAATCGAGGGCGAGCGCGAACAGCAGTATGTAAATCAGTGGACTGCGAAACTGATCAAAGAAGCGTCGCCACAAACGGACGGACTGCGTGACGGGCAGCACGTTTGGGCCGTGCTGTTGCAGTCGGACCTCGGCTTCTAAGGTCGCCAGACCCAACGACGGTGTAGTTCTGTTGAAAGCCCGATTTGTCATTTCACCCGATCACGCGCATCAGAAGTCAAGCGGCATACTCTGTGCCATTCAAGAGAACGCGAACATCCCTGATTCCCGAATCGCGAAGGCGAAATTGCTGAGTGTTTTTGCCAGCAGCTGCGTGCTTTTGCTCACTCTTCGCAATTTGAATTCTTAGATGTCCGCTATTTCGCCCCGTCTAGTCGGTATGACGCTTGCACTGTATTAGTCGAGTCTTCAAGAAGTATGGTCACAGGTTTCGATGGCTGGGGAGGTGAGTCATGCGAGTACTGATTGCTTACGATGGTTCTAAGTGCGCCGACTCGGCGTTGGATGATCTGACTCACGCTGGTTTGCCAACCAAAGGCGAGGCGCTCGTTATGAGCGTTGCCGAAGTATGGCTGCCGCCACCCCCACCTTCCTCTTATGAGATTGTTGAGATGGCTGTGTCGGCCAAAGGCGCGTTGGGCCTCGAACGGAAATATATGGCTGCCTCGCAAGCCGTGAAGGATTCTGATGACATGGCGGCTGAAGCTGCGGCCAGATTCCAAGCTAACTTTCCCAACTGGAAAGTGAAACACGAAGCTGTCTGGGGCTCGCCTACCTGGGAATTGTATTCGAAGGCCGAAGATTGGAAGGCTGACTTGATCATCGCTGGCTCGCACGGTCGATCAGCATTAGGTCGTCTTTTTCTCGGCAGCATCTCGCAGTGGCTGTTGAATGAGGCTCGCTGTTCGGTGCGCGTCGCGCGCGGAAAGCTTGATGAGCCGGATTTTCCCGTGCGCCTGTTATTGGCGCTTGACGGCTCGCGTAGCTCAGAGAAGGCTCTGGAACAAATCGCTTCACGCAATTGGCCGGCGAAGAGTGAAGTGCGCGTGGTGACGGTCGTCCAGCCATTGGAATTGACTTACATCGGTGGCATGGCTCCGCCCTTGACAGAATCGGTTGAATCATTCAACGAGGAGCAGCACAGCAAGTCGATGCGCGTGGTCAAGGCGGCGGCTAAGAAGTTGGAGGCAACCGGCCTGCGAACCATGGCCGACGTCATCGAAGGCGATCCAAAGAAGGTTCTGGTCAAGGTCGCCGAAGACTGGCGCGCTGACTGTGTGTTTGTGGGCGCGACGGGTTTGAGCAATCGCTTTGAGAGATTCCTACTCGGCAGTACTGCTGGAGCGGTAGCAGCACGCGCACATTGTTCGGTCGAAGTAGTCCGCGCCAGAAGGCGTAAACGAAAAACAAATGGCAACGGAAACGGAAATTAACAACACCCCAGCAATCGAGTTTTGCGACGTCTCACTTAGTTTCGACGAGAAGCGAGTTCTGAACGACATTAGTTTCAAGCTGGAACGTGGCGAGATGATCTTCATTACCGGCGTATCTGGCTCCGGCAAATCCGTTCTGATGCGCCTGGCGATTGCGTTGGATCAACCCGACAGTGGACAAGTTCTCATCGAAGGACAGGATGTAGGGTTACTTGACGAAGTCGACTTGCTTAAGCTGCGCGGCGGCCGGATGGGGATTGTCTTTCAGGAGGACTCATTATTCACCGGTCTGTCGGTTTACGAGAACGTGGCTTACAGACTTGAGGAACATGGACTCGATGAAACTGAAATCGAAAAGACCGTGATGGAAGTTCTTCAGTTTGTTGGACTCGATCAAGCTGTGGAAAAGCTGCCGGCGGAGTTATCAGGCGGAATGCGGCGGCGTCTGGAAATTGCACGGGCGCTGATAGGCTGGCCTTCGATCATGCTTTTCGATGAACCCGCGTCCGGTCTTGATCCGTTGACGGCGATCCAAGTCTTAGATTTGATCATTCGCGCGCGTGACTTGTATGGAATTTCTTCGCTGTATGTGACGAAGAAGCTCGATGAAATCCCTTACCTTTCCACGCATCGCGCAGTGAAGACTGACAATGGAGTAAGCATTCAAGAAACGGACGACCTCTCAGCGCCTCCAACGCGAGTTATGGTGCTTGACGGCGGTAAAATCATTTTTAGGGGCAGCGTTAAGGAGTTCGAAGATAGTTCTTTGCCAGCGGTCGTTCGTCTGACTCATGCCGAGAACGGCACCGTCCTGTCGGACTTTGCGACTGCTGATCCGTGGGACAAGCGTCGTCGGCCACGCGACCAAATTCTGTGACGACGCTTCGGCTTGTTTTGCGTTCGCATCGGTAGCATCCTCTTAAGTTGTGCCTATATCCGATCCGCCATCGCAGGTGTTCAACGCGACCGTAGCGAATGACACTTCCGGGCCGAACACGATCCAACAGCCAATAGGCCTCACTTCCCCAGAAGCAAAACTTGGCTTGGCAAAGTTCGGCCCTAACGAGCCCGCAACTGCCAAGCGATCTGCGACTGTCATTCAGCTTCTGCTGCTATTCGCAAATCCGCTCGCAATCATCCTCCTCGCGGCCAGTGTGATTTCCGCGGCTCTGGGTGAAGTCCTCAACGCTACGATCATCGCCTTGATGATTGTGTTGAGTGTGGCGCTGAACTTCATTCAAACTTATCGTTCTCAACGCGCCGTAGATCGCATTCGCAAAGAAGTTGCGCCCACGGCCACGGTCCTGCGAGATGGCAACTGGGTCGAGATTCCCAGACGCGAAGTTGTTCCGGGCGATGTCATTAAACTCGCCGCGGGCGATTTGGTGCCGGCGGATGCGGATCTGTTTGAGGCGCGAGATCTACATGTGCAGCAAGCTGCGCTGACGGGCGAATCGCTACCCGTAGAAAAAACCGCGACTGATCCTCAATCTCGTCAACAGCCAAACACTGATGAGGCGCACAAAATATTCCTGGGCACATCCATAGTCAGCGGTACCGGCACCGCACTCGTCAGGGCGACCGGTAAGAACACCATCTTTGGCGATATCGCGACGCGGCTTGCCACCAAGCCCCCGGAAACGGAATTCGAAAGAGGCACCAAGCAGTTTGGCTTACTGATCATGAAGACCACCATCCTGCTGGTGCTCTTCGTTCTGCTGATCAGCGTCGTGCTTCATCACAACTTCATGGAATCTCTGTTGTTCGCCGTCGCGCTGGCTGTCGGATTGACTCCAGAATTTCTGCCGATGATCACGACCGTCACCCTGGGCCAGGGCGCCGTTCATATGGCCCGCAAGAAAGTGATCGTTAAGCACCTTGAAGCGATGCAGAACTTTGGCAGCATCGACGTGCTGTGCAGCGATAAGACCGGCACCTTGACGAGCGGCGAGATGGCGCTTGACCAACATCTCGATCCATTTGGAAATGCGTCTGAGCGGGTCTTTCTCCTCGCCTACTTGAACAGCCTGCATGAAACCGGAGTCACCAACCCACTTGACGAGGCGATCAGAGAACGCCAGAGCAGTAACCCTCTTGATACCGCAGTACTGCACCATGATCATCCTGACATTCATGATTACCGGAAGATCGATGAGATCCCATTCGACTTTGAAAGACGTCGTGTCTCGATTGTCGTTGAGCACCAGGGTGAGAGGTTGTTGATTACCAAGGGCGCGCCCGAGAGCGTGCTGCCGGTTTGCGAGGCCTACGAACTCAACGGAAAACAAAACCTTCTCGACAGCGATTCGCGGTCACGTTCCGAAACCACCTATCGAGGGTTTTGTGCGCAGGGCTTTCGCATGCTGGCGGTTGCCTACACGAAGGTCTCACCGAAAGACGTTTACCGCGCCGATGATGAAAAGGATTTGGTGCTCGCCGGTTACCTGACATTTTCTGATCCGCCATTAGAGAGCGCGAGGTCTTCTCTGCTCGATCTGCGACGCGATGGCATTGAAGTCAAGATTCTTACCGGCGACAACGAACTGGTGACGCAACATATCTGCTCGCAGGTCGGGCTCGACAGCGAACGAATCATTCTAGGCGATGAACTTGAAAGGATGACCGATCCAGCGCTCGCGTACGTCGTCGAGCAAACTTCTGTCTTCGCGCGTGTCTCTCCCGCGCAAAAGAACAGAATAATCCTGGCGCTCAAACATCGCAGCCACGTTGTTGGCTATCTTGGAGATGGCATCAACGACGCACCTTCGCTGCACGCCGCCGATGTCGGCATCTCGGTCTCTGCGGCAGTCGATGTGGCCAAGGATGCCGCTGATTTTATCCTGCTCGAACCAGGCCTCAGAGTTTTACATGCTGGCATCATCGAAGGACGCAAATCCTTCGGCAATGTGATGAAGTATCTGTTAATGGGCACGAGTTCCAACTTCGGCAACATGTTCAGTATGGCCGCCGCTTCGGTCTTTCTACCTTTCCTGCCGATGTTGCCGACGCAGATTCTGCTGAATAACTTTCTTTACGATTTGGCGCAGGTGACGATTCCCACTGATAAAGTAGACGAGACCTTCATTCAGAAACCGCAGCGTTGGAATGTGAAGCTGATCCGCGACTTCATGATTTGCATTGGCCCGCTCAGTTCGATCTATGACTTTCTAACGTTCTTTGCCTTGCTCAAAATCTTCCACGCTTCGGAGCAGTTCTTTCACAGCGGTTGGTTCGTCGAATCGCTGGCGACCCAGACGCTCGTTATCTTCGTGATCCGCACCGCGCGCAATCCTTTGCGAAGCCGGCCGAGTCTTGCTTTGACTTTGACCACCTGCGCGGTTGTGCTCTTCGGAACGTTGCTGCCATTCACCCGGCTTGGTTCGCTGATAGGATTTACACCCATGCCGCTAGCGTTCCTTCTCTTCATCGCGGTTGCTACCGGCACATACCTGCTGCTCGTCGAATTCGTGAAGCGGCGGTTGATGCGCCGGCTAATCCAGTGAAGTGGGTGATGGTGCTCACCAGGAGGGCGAAAACTCGCAGACCCAATGGTCCGATCTCCCGGCGAGTGGCACGTTTCATTTCACGAGGGTTAGGCATTGAGCTTGCCTAGTTAGCAAGTGAAAGAAGACGTCGCTCGGCGGCTCTCTGTGATTCGGGTCGGCCAGCAAAGGAGGTGCCTATTATGAGAATACTTATCGGCGTAGATGGCTCCGAGTACAGTGATGCCGCATTGGACGAGGTATCGCGACGAAGCTGGCCCAAAGGATCCGAGATCCTGATAGTAAATGCATTCGCATTGCCGCTGGCGGCAACCCTGGAAATCTGGGCGCTTCCGCCTGATCACTATGAGCGGCTTGATCGGATTTGCCGCGAGCAGTCGGATGCGATTGTTAAGGCCGCAGTCGAGAAATTGTCGAGCGCCCTCGGCAACTCAGTGACGGTAAAAAGCAAGAGCGCCTTAGGTTCGCCCAAGAGCGTAATCCTTGACGAGGCGGAAGGCTGGAAGCCGGATCTAATCGTAGTTGGCTCGCACGGTTATCCGACCTGGGAACGGTTGCTGCTCGGATCAGTTTCACAAGCAGTCGTTTCCCACGCGAAATGCTCAGTAGAGGTCGTACGGCTGCCTGCGGCAGAGCAAGCGGCAGCCTAGGGTTCAAGATGGCGAGAGTGATAATACTTGGCGGCGGCTTTGGCGGTGTGGTGGCTGCTGAATCTCTGGCGAAGCAGTTGGGGGATGCGGATCAAATAACCCTGGTGTCTCGCAACCAACGCTTTCTTTTTTATCCGGCGCTCGTCAGGCTGGCGTTTGGCAAGTGCGAACCGGACGACGTTTCATTCGATCTACGCGAATCGATGCTGCATCGTCGCGTCAACTTCATCGAGGGTGAAGTCGCTCGCATCGATCCCGAGGACCGGAAGGTAATTCTGGCGCATGGTGAAGTTGAAGGCAGCCTGCCCTACGACTATTTGATCTACGCCCTTGGGCGACGACTGGCCACCGAGAGGGTAAGGGGCTTCTTTGAAAACGGTCATCATCTGTTGGACCTGGACGGCGCGTTAAGATTTGGGGAAGCCATCCGAAACTTTGAAGGTGGACAAGTCCTGATTGGTCAATGCCCGGACGCGCGGCTCCCGGTGCCGGTCTATGAAACCGCTTTTGCCTTGTCCAAATGGCTGGAAGAGAATGGCGATCCCGCGAGCACCAGCATCACCATCGTCAGTCCCTCTACAATCCGGTCGGAGTTCGATGACGACAAGATGGCGGCGACCTTGACTCAGGCTCTGGAAAGACGATCTATTCAACACCTGTCAGACTTTCCGATTGATAGGATAAGTGCGGACAGCATCTCAAGTAGCGACGGACGTGACCTCAATTACAACCTCCTGATGCTGCTACCACCATTCCGTGGATCAAGCGCGGCTTCCCGTCTGGGTATCACTGACGACGACAATTACATCAACGTGGACTGGACGATGAAAGTGCTCGGCGCTGATCGAATGTACGCCATCGGCGACTGTGTGAACTTGGCGGGTCCGAAGCTAGCCCATATGGCCGTTAATCAAGCTGAGGTGGCCGCTGCGAATCTGGCCGCAGAGATTGCCGGCGACGGTCCGATTACACACTACCAGCACGATCTACAAACCGTGATTGAAGGCGACGGAAAGAGCATCTACTTCCACAAGGATCTTTGGTCCGAAGATGCTGGGAGCGTTCGTCAGAGTCGCTTCTGGAGCTGGGCGAAGCGGGTGCATGAGAAGTACTGGGAGGCGATTCACACCTGACTCGGTCACCCATCAACTGAGGTCTGTCCGCTAAGCCTTAGTCCCGTTTTACGCAAATCTTCGCCGCCGCCCACCCGCGCATGGACTTGAGACTAAGCATGGTGCTCGTCGGCATACACATTGCGTCAACGCTATTGTAATACGTAGTCGTAGGCGCGATGATGATGTGTCCAGTTCAAGACGAGAAGGATCCCGCTATAGACACACTTTCTTTCTGCCAAAGAGTTGTGGAATCGGCGAGCGTGCGCCCGGACAAGGTTGCCATGGCGCTGATCAGGCCAGAGGGCACGGAGTCCATCACCTTCGGGGCAATGCTCTCGCAAATCCGCAGCATTGCTTATCGCCTCACCCAGGAACAAATTGCTTTTGGTGATCGCGTAGCGATCATCGGCGAGAACCATCCGCATTGGGCTATTGCCTATCTTGGAATCATCTATCGCGGTGCAGTCGTCACACCGTTGGATCCTGCAGCGACCACGACCGCCCTGGCCGCTTTCTTAAAGGGTTCGGACGCGAAGCTCGCTTTTGTTTCACCTGCTTCCGTGGAGAAGTTCCGGGCTGCCTGCGAACAACTGGGCCGGCGAATTCCTGCTGTTGCATTAGTACCACTTCAACAGCCGGACGGTCTGGCTGATTTCGGAGATTGGGCGCGCACCCCGGTTCCGCCGGAATTCGTCGCCGCTCCGCCACCCGCACGGCCAAATGATCTGGCGCTGCTAATGTACACCTCAGGCACAACCGGGGTGCCGAAGGCAGTGCCCCTTACGCACGGAAATATCTACGCCGAAAGCGACAAGGTTCAGGAGGTGATGCGCATCAGCGATCGCGAGGTCGTGCTCAGCCTGCTGCCGCTCTTTCATGCCTATTCGCAAATTGTGAATCTTTGGCTGGCGACGATCATCGGGGCGCGCGTCGTTTATCTAACTGAATTGAGCAGCGCTGAAATTGAGCGCGGGCTGAAGGAGAGTGGCGCGACCGCGCTGGTGGGTGTGCCGCGTCTCTGGTATTTGTTTCACAAGAAAATATTCGACTCGGTTCGGAACTCTACCGTCCTGGTCAGGGCTTTGTTCAGGATCATGCTGGCAACGAATGGTTGGCTGCGCGACTCACTTGGATTCAATGCCGGCCCGTTCTTTTTCCGGACTATCCATAAATCTTTTGGCGGAAAGCTGCGCTTCGCTGTTTCCGGCGGCGCCAGCTTTGACGCCGATGTCGCGCGAGATTTTCATCGGCTTGGTTTCACGATCTTGCAGGGATACGGGTTGACTGAAACCAGTGGAGCGGCCACGGTAACGCGCTTTGAAGATAATAAGATCGGATCTGTTGGGACCCCGCTAAACGGTGTGGAAGTCAAGATTGACGAGCCCAATGAGCAAGGGATCGGCGAGGTCCTGATTCGTGGGCCGGTGGTCATGGCAGGTTACTACCATAATCCTGAGGCGAACCGTGAGTCGTTTACCCCCGACCATTGGTTTCGATCAGGAGATCTCGGCCGCTTTGACAGGCAGGGCCACCTCTATATCGTCGGGCGAAAGAAAGACGTGATCAAACTCCCATCCGGCAAAAATGTATTCCCTGAGGATGTGGAAGCGCATTACGAGCAGTCTCCGTTCGTCAACGAAGTTTGTGTCCTGGGCGTCAAAGATGAAGCAAACAAATTCAAGGGAGCGGAGAAACTCTGCGCGGTCGTGGTGCCTAATTTTGAATACCTAAAAGAGCAGCACATCGCTAATACCCGAGAATGGGTTGTCTGGGAGTTGGAAAATCTCGGCCGTGAACTGCCAGAGTACCAGCGTGTGCACGACTTTGTGCTGCGCGCCGAGCCTTTGCCGCGTACAACGACGCGGAAGGTGCGACGGTTTGAATTGAAAGATCAACTCAGGGGTCTCGACCAGCCAACCCGCGAAACTCCAGAGGTGGTTTTCTCCGCTGGCGATCGCGTGCTGATGGAATCTTCCGCCGGCCAAGCACTAACGAAGGCCATTAAACAGCATTCACCCGCGACGACAATTGTTCATCCGGGAATGAATCTGGAGATTGATCTGGGGCTGGATTCGCTAGGACGGGCCGAATCTATTGCGCACATGGAACAGAGCCTGGGCGTTGAATTCAAACCGGAAGAAGCTACGCGCGCCCACACTGTTCGGGAGATGATCGAGCTGGCGAATACAATCGCCGGCAAACCATCCTTAACTGAACGCAATGGTGCGGCCGGTAAATCATCCTGGCACGACCTGCTCAGTACTGCTTCATTGGATATGCCCGAGGTACAGCCGGTGTTGCAGCCAAAGCCGGTGACTGCTCTTCTTGCCTACCTGACGCTGCGAGCGACTAACATCGTCGCGCGCGTTTTCTTTAGAATGGAAGTGAAGGGTGACGACGCCCTTAAGAGACTTAATCCTCCGTACCTAATCTGCCCCAACCATCAAAGTTATATCGATCCGCTTCTGGTCTGCTCAAACTATCCACTCAGCGTCCTGCGGAAAGTTTTTCACGTGGGAGCCGCAATGTATTTCAGTAACGCCGTCATGGCCCGGTTTGCGCGGTCGATTAATGTGGTGCCAATCGATCCGGATGTGCAATTGTTGAGAGCGATGCGGGCGGGCGCCGCCGGTCTCCGCGCCGGGAAGATACTCAATATCTATCCTGAAGGTCAGCGCTCTTTTGACGGCCGACTTCAGGAATTCAAAAAGGGCGCGGCAATTCTGGCAACGGAACTGAACGTTCCGATCGTTCCCGTGGCTTTGGATGGTGCGTATCGGATCTGGCCGCGCAAGTCGTGGCGCTTTCGCCTGGCAAAGGTCAAGATCAGCTTCGGCGAACCGATCGAATCAGGAAAGGTCGCTCCCAACGAAAAAGATGATGAGATCGCCTATAAGGAACTGACGGCGGTACTGAAAGAAAGAATTCAGGTGATGCTCGATAAAATGCGGCGTTAAGACAACTATAAGTAGCTGATAGTCGATTGCGGCGGAGATCCTTCCACAACGCGGCGCTAGAAGTCCTCGGCGTGAAGTTTCATCATTCGTTTGCAAGCGATTAACTGGCATTCTCGCCATTCGACGGATGTCGTGACGCCCACCGGAAGCTGCGAGCGCAGCTCGACATCAGAGAAGAAAACCGCACACGCGATTAGACTCCGCAATTGCCGCGGCAGAGAGCGGCGCCTACCTGAGGGGCGCACAGCATCTGTTTCCTGAGCTCATCGATCTTTTCTTGGTAGAGCCCTAGGTGTTCAACCGCCTCTTGAAATCTCCGCTGGTATGCGAGAGCCAGACCCAAATCAGCATAAACACCGGGGGGAGTGTAACCCCGGCGAATCACCTCATTGATGCTGTCAGTCGCCTGCTTTGCCGCAACCCGAAGTTTTTCTGCCTCCTCGATGTCGCCAGCCCTAATGCGGCTAAAATCAAGCGTAGAAGTGGACAGCCAGAGTTGTGCGAAGGCAAGCTTTATAACCGCTCCGGCAAAGTCAGGTTTAAGTTTTATCGCTGCTTCATACCCCGCGACTGCTTTCTTCCAATTCTTCTCTTCGTCAAAATACACATCTCCGCGTGCGAAATAGGCCTTTGCCTGGTCTTCCGATGAACCGGTTCCAATTACTCGGTTTATCTCAGCGATACCTTTTTCGTATTTTCCTTGCTTCGCGTAAACCAAGCCCAGCCCAATTCTGGTGGCCAAATCGTTCGGCTCCTGAGCCAGTACTTGTGCAAATTCTTCCTCGGCCTTTCCGTATTGTTCTTCTTTCGCGTAAGAGTAGGCCAAAGCAACGCGAGCCTCGAGGTAATTAGGATCAAACTTGAGGGACTTCACATAATAGTTAATGCTAGCGTCGGCACAGTGAAAGTCCGCGTATAAATTGCCAAGACCGTAAAGTGCGGGCGCGGATTCAGGGCTTAGCGCTTCAGCCCGCCTATAATAATTCAATGCTTGCTCATAGTTATTTCGATCCCGTTCTAAGTTGCCATTCTTGATAGCCTGATCGACCTCTTGTCGCTTTAATTCTTCGGGTGACGCCTTCGCGACTTTCCCACTCCCTTTGCCCGGACGAGGGCTGCCCGGGTGGTTGCTTTCCGGGTTTTTCGCGCGGAAACTGCCTACCGCTCCCACATCGACATAATGACTCTCTTGACCGAATGATTCAGATGAACAACTCCAAGCTAAAATGAGCAGTGTGGCTAGCGCCAATGTCTGTTGCTTAGTAAGTGGGCTTGGCATCGAGCAGGTTTTCCTTTCGTGACTTATTACCAGCGGTGAGTTCGTCGTGGAGGCGGCTACTGCCATATGCGGACGAATTTATCGTTACCACCGGAGATTAGTTTCTGGCCATCGGGTGAAAAAGCTAGCGATGTTTGATTCTTTCCACCCGGCAAACTTGAATAATCTCCCGAAGTAATGTTCCACAGTCTTATTTCCCGAAATGCGACTGCGCTCGCGAGAGTTTTGTTGTCCGGCGAAGCGGCGACCACTACGTTAGGCCCCACAGAACTGGAATCGCTACGCGTACGTCACCAACAATCCCCTTAAGTATATTGATCCTACCGGCGAAGAGCTGTGGTTGACCGGTACAGACGAAGAGAGAAAACAAGAACTCGAAAGAATTAAGAACCTGGTCGGCAAAGATGCCGCAAAATATCTGACAAGTCATGAGATTTGTACTAATCAGGGCACTGTAACCGTGGTGGGTTATACGAGCAATGCCTCCGCGAAATACGAGCCAGAAGTAACAACGCGACTAGCCAACATAATGGACAGCAAGCAAGTGCTTGAATACCATATTGCTATGTCCTTCCAAGACAAAAATGGATGGCACACGACGGAGTTTTTTGGCGGAGCCGCGACGGTCGGCAAAGAAGAGAGTCTAAACGGCAACACACAGATCTTCGTTAACCCGAAAGGATCTGATATGGCCCAAAATGTACTCGGCGTTGTCTCAGTTTTGGCTGGTAGCCGCAGCAATGATGGTAAGCCGTTAGATTTCTACGACGACATTGTTGACTGGCATGAGTTCGGTCATGCTTATGCCAACATGTTCGATAACGCTAGCTTGCACTACTCCGATGCAAGCAATCAGAGAGCTCGTGACTTTGAAAACGTGATACGGGCGCGGCGAGCTTCCGTCATACATTCGTTACCAGACTCATGGAGGCCACTGGAAACGATGTCGCTCTGGTGATGTCTTACAGCGGACATAGATCAATGGAGTCCTTTAAGGTCTACCTTCACCCGACTCAAAAGGGCAGTCTACTAGCTAACCAACACATCGAGACCGTTGGCCACTTGTTGGCCACTTTTGCGGGAATTCAGGGAACAACCGGAACATCGGGAACCGATGTCGTGGATGCTAAGTCATTGGAATTGAAAGAAGTAGCGATATAGCTTAAGCTTGCTTAAAACATATGCCCGCTTGGCTCAGCGGTAGAGCACTCGCTTCACACGCGAGGGGTCAGTAGTTCGAATCTACTAGCGGGCACCATATTTTTCAACAACTTACGGGCGACGCCAAGTCGCCCGTTTTGCCCTGCACACACTTTCGCACACACTTTGAAGTCAAGATCGGTCATGAAAGGTCCCAAAAGTGATCTTTTTTGAGCCTGCCTTTCTCGATCAAGTTTTCAGCGTGATAGCGGGAGGGAATTGCAGAAGTGGTTGGCGTATCCGAGACATGGCTAGAGCCTTTCTAAACCTCACCAATTTGCTCGCGACATACCACGGGCAATGTTGATGATCAGCACAAAGCCAATCGCGCGTTCAGATCTTCGGCTCACCGCACGTAGTGCTCAGCGGCTCGTTCCGTGGAAACGTTGCTAATACCTTTAAAGTAATAGAGTTTCACCAAAATCTGTTGACTCTGGAGGACGGCCCTTATAGAGTGACGGCCGCACGCCTAAAGCTTCTTCACATCGGAGGTCAAGTGATGCCCACCACTGAAGGCAATTTAAGCAAGTTCATTTGGCATTTGGTTGTTCCGCTTCTTATCGCACTTCTGATCTTGTTCGTTGAATACCGAAGTGGCTGGTTTCATGAGTCGTCCCTGACTAAATCAGGTTGGCCATTGCAATCACATTTTCTGACTGCGCTAACTGCGGCTGTTGTTCTGATGACGTTGATATCAGCAATAGAAGTTGTGCTCATTTGGCTGCGACCCTACCGTCATGTACGCGAGGATTTTTCCTTTGGAGGACTCCTCTTTATCGTATTTTTGTCAGTCACTTTCGTACTTTCGTCGATTAATGGAGTCATGCCGTGGTCGGCTGTAAGCATTGTCTCGGAGCGATTGTTCTTTTGGGTAGCTCCTCCTTACGAAACAACGAAATGGACTGATTACGCGCTCATGCTAGTGCTCTATATAATTGCTGTCTGGGTGGTAGTACGCAATCGCGCTAGATGGTCGGGTGCCAAGAGCATCGATCAGTACCAACAGGAACAAAGGAGTGAATTTCCGTCGTTATTCTTAGAAGGCTCCCGCGAACTGCAAAGAATCATTAGGCGACAGCCGGCATTGGAAAGATACGCCGAACGGAGCGCCAAAGACTTTATCACACAGCTTGAACCAGTTTCCGACTCGTTAGCCTGGCGTGACCAGGCGAAAGACCTGTTGCGTCTCTCCTCATCCAGTTATGCATTCGATCCTGACTCGTCATGGTATGACAAGGAAGGTTGCTGGGTTGGTTCAAACGTCAATACAAATGATCTAGTAATCCTCTTTCCCTTTCAGAAGGAGCCGACTGACGGCGAAGTTGATGCGTGTCTTAAGCATTCTGAGCGAATTTCAAAACAGAGAAAAACGAACGTCGGCGAGATTGTTGTGGCAATTCGAGGTGTCGAGAACTCGAGACTCGCTCTGGCAGAAATGCGATTGAGGTACACCACCGAAAAAGACCTGCTGGATAATTTGATTGATTTCAAAGACTATTTCAATGACATCAAAAAGCGGGCCGCGACACTGACACTTCCGGATTCTGAACTTGTTTTGACCCAGGTCTACGTCCCATCGATGTTCCAGCATAGCGAAGGCGTTTCAAGCTCCCAGAATATTGAGCAGTACTTGGATGAATGGACTGCCGACCCTCGTCAGAAGCATCTTGCGCTGTTGGGTGAGTATGGGCAAGGTAAGAGCACCGCGGCGCTAATGTGGGCTTATCATCAAATCGTCGATGGACCAATCCAAAACAAGCGAATCCCGCTTGTGATTGAGTTGCGCGGTACGAGTCCGCGAAATCTGACCCCTCTCACATTGCTTGGGGCGTGGTCAGCGAGATACAACCTTAATCCTCAGGCTCTAATGCGTTTGCTGATCGCGGGCCGCCTTACACTTATTTTCGAGGGATTTGACGAAATGACCCTCGTCGGCGATGCTGGAATGAGACTCAACCATTTCCGCACGCTTTGGCAATTCGCGTATCCGAAGGCGAAATTGCTAATCACCGGCCGTCCCAACTTTTTCTTGGATGAGGAAGAGATGAAGGCAGCGCTCGGCATTAATCGACCTGTGGCAAACGCCCCCTACTGCGAAGCCATACGGCTCGTACCATTTAACCCAGATCAGATCTATAAGGCGCTCAGAGCGTATGGAAGTGCCGTTCGTGAACAAATCCATGATCTAGCCATAAAAAACCCCAGGTTCAGAGACATTGTGTCGAGACCCTCGTTGCTTCATATCGTCTCGGTGCTTTGGGAGCGCGAGCACCTTTCTGACAAAGTCGATCAGCTTACGTCAGCATTCGTAATGGATCTATTTGTGAGACAAAGCTACCGGAGACAGGGAGCAAAAGAAGAAGATTCATCTGGGTTTATGGCGCTGACAACAGCGGAGCGCGAGTATTTCATGGAAGGGATCGCCGCGTACATGGGCTCGCGAGACTTACCAAATCAAATCAGTTCAAGGCAGCTGAATCATCTGATCAAGGATTTATTACAAGTGATTCCAGATTCGATTTCCGCTCAATCGTCAGCCATTCTAGGCGAGACAAATCAACCCTTGCGCACGCGAATTCGAAAGACCGAACATGGTGTAGAGCACGTATTGACGGACGTTCGCGCTTGTGGTCTTTTAGTAGATGATCCCTCTAGTCCGGGCACCTTCCGGTTCGGTCATAAATCATTTATGGAGTATCTGTTCGCGGTTGTAATCGCGGACGCCATACAAAGGCGAAATGTCAAAAAGAATCGCGCAATATTGAGAGTTGTCAACAGCCGCGTGGAAGACATCTTGAACCTGTCGGTTGCGGTCGAGTTTTTGTGTGAATTATTAGTAATTTCAGCCCAATCCTCAGGACGTCGAAATACCAGTAAAGCAGATCTGGCTCGACAGCTATTGCAAATGATACTAGGCGAGACGACGATGACTCGCTCTCTAAGGCGGCTCGCGGCCTCTCAGGAAATAATGTCGTATTGTGTGTCGACCATCATTTTCCGCAGACAGCCGTCGCATATGATGGTTAGACGTATGACCATGATGCTTTTACTAGTCCCGATGACGTTACTAATGATGCCGTTTATGTTGGGCTTTTTCCGAATAGTGCAAATGCCCAGCCCGGCACGTAGATTGGCTGTACTCGCGACAGGCGTGGCTGGAATGACGTTAACGTTCGCGATGATGATGAGCTTTATGGTGGCAATGCCGCTTCGAATGAGAGTGGAATTGTGGCTCCGGGTGTGTAAGGGTCTAAATATCGAAGATTCGGTGCTTCATAGGGCCTTGGGGACGGCACTCATTCCGAAAATTAGGGAGCAATCGTTATATCGATATCTCGAAGAGGACAACGAAGACCATAGCCCGATGGGAGCCAATGTGGATTGAACTGTCATACGTTTCAGTGATCGAGGTCCATGAGGGCGTGCGGGGCGATGCCCCAGGTGTAGGGCAAGGCTCTCAGCAGAAGTTCAGAAACAACTGCCCAATTGTCAGTCGCCCATAAATTGTTTTGATCGTGAAATGGCTGTAATACTGCTTTAACTTTCCGTGCTGAGGTTCAATTTGGCATCGCTCGCCAGATGCGCTACCGAGTTACTGCAAAGGGCAGAGACGCTTGCTCCTTCTTCTTTTCATCAGACGCCGATCGAGAACGAGATCCGGCAACCTTGGCTCTGCCTGAACTGACGTTTTCTTTTCTCGCTGCTGTGTGCTCGCGTTCTCTTTCATTCGCCTGAGTACGCCTGGAGTTGCGTTCACAGTTGTTCAAAAACTCTGTCAGATGCTCTGCGCAGTAGAGAACGCGGGTCCCGATGCGAAAGAACCTAATGCGCCCGGCTTCACGGGCGCGAAGAAGGGTGATGCGAGCGATGCCTAAGCGCTTCGCTGCTTGTTTCTCGGAAAGTAAGTTGGGATAGATTTGTGTTGATTCCATGGTCGTGGAGTATTACAAATCTCGTACCAGGAAAGTGTGTTCTGGAACACAAAGAGAACTGCTGATAACGGGAGTTATCGAAAGCGAACGACTTTTTTCAAAGAATTTTTGGTCTTGATCGATAAGACCTTCAAGCGCGATTCGATCTGCTCCCAATCGGAGCACCATTGGTGCCGAAAGGCGTCACTTTCAGCAATCTCTCAGCCCGCGCGGTGAGCAAGGCTTCTGCGTTCCGGCGCTGGACGTATTCAAACACAACTCACGAGTAAGCAAAACGCAACGGCGGTCAAGCCTAAGGGATCTGATTGACCTCTCTTCGAACTTCCGTACCCGTTCGATGACTCAGATTTAAGCACTAGATTTTTGAGCCACCAACTTCTTGAATCGTTCTAGAAGCTCGTTGGCCTTTGTTCGTGCGTCGCGTGTTTTCATGTCGTAGTAGTTCTGCACGGTTTCGGCGGTCTTGCCCTTCTGAAGCCAAGGGTCTTTGACCAATACGTTGAAGGCTGTGTCCCGGCTTTCCTGCGCAGCAATCAAGATTTCAAGCATAAGCAGCGTCGTCACGTTTTGATTCTGGAGCAATGCATGCGCGTGCTTGTGGACCTTGACTAGCAAGTCGTGAAGGCTATGCAATGTCTCAGACGCACTCTGGCCCGGCGGCGCGTCATCGGCATATCCGAGAGCCTTCAGCCGGCGAGCTCGGAGCGCCTCGTCGAGAAGCTGACGAATCACAGGCGCGTCTTTGTACTCGCCGGTAGATTCCATAATGGCGCGAATCTGATAGACCTGATCGTCGTACATGTTGAATGAAGAGACCTTCTTCGAGAGCGATCTCCTCCGTCCCCGAACTCTAATTGCCATGACACCTCCTGAGAATTGAAAGTGCCGATCGCTATGCAAAACTAAAGCCATAAACATCGGTGTGCTGGCGAGTTATCCGACTTCCCCAGCGGCCCAAGTTTCTTTGTTAACATTCCCTAGTCCTAACCTATTGATGAAGCGAAGCTTAGAAGAATGGTTAACAGTTTCGGGGCTGTCTATCCTGTCTGCTCAGTAATCTCGATTCTTTATTGCCTCGTGCACGACGTATTCAAGCCAAGTAAACGACGGAATCCACTCGCAAGCGGAAGAGTGAGAAGTCGAATGCCGGATTGTGATTCTTAGCTGCGATGTCGCAGCTTAATGATGCTATGAAGCGGAGCGAAGAATGCAGTCAAGGACAAAGCGAACCTCGTTAGGTTCGCTAAGTTCATTGGAGACTTCGGAGATCCTTGACGGTGTTCTGCGCTAAGGTTAAGTCAGTCGCATCAACTTTGGCCAGCAACAATCAGCGAACGTGTGAGCACGTGGAATAGCGTCAGAGAGAACAAGAGAAGCCGGGCGTACGATAATCGTAATTATGTTTCCGGCGCATGAGGCGTGACATCGCTTTCTCAAATGGCGCGCCGCTTGTCTGACCAGGACATAATTCTCGATTATCGGATGACCACGCGACGATGCGTTCAGTGGGTCTTTAACTACAGGCCTCGGCGTCAATATTTGCGGTTTCTTGAAGGTTGGCCTTGCGCCTTCACTGAGCTGACGTGGCGTCCGCACAATCGAAGGCCTGGCCGTACTTTGTTATCTTAAGGCTCGACATCAGTTCATTCTCGTTTCTTCAGACTCACCACAATTTGAAATACGCTTTCTCGGGCGCGGTATGAAACAGCTACCTACTACGAGCTCGTTGAACTCGTGCAGACAGAATCTCTGATCTCAAAGTTCGCCTTGCAATGTCCGTCGCGGCGCGCGTTATGGCATCCGCATAAGAATGAACGTATTCAGGAAACTGTTGAGTGTTATCTTTGCGTTTCGCCTGGGCGACTCGGGAATGAAAAGCCATTAGATCATGAGCAGTGGTTCGCCGCTGTTTAGCGGTCCATCGGCTATCAACAAAGCCGCCCATAACATGAAAAAGACTGTAGAAGTCACTCTTACCACCCCAAGCTACAATCTCGTCGTCGGAAAGGATCTCGCTAATCAGTGTCCTCGTCTGCCGAAATCTTTTGATCCAATGTGTCCTTTCGGGAAAAGTATCCTCAAAGTCCTCGTAGTAAGTCTCGAGGCTTCTCTTTTTGTCTTGTGGGCCCGCAAAAAGCGCCGTAAACAGCTCACTGATGAATTCAACATCCTCCATCCTCCGAATCTGGCGAAGGTTCACTATGCGATGCTCAACCCACCAGGGGTCATCCGCCAGTTCTTCCATCGCAGTAATGAATTCGCCGGTGAACTTTGCATGACGCAACTCCTGATCATTCAAATTAACGGCGCTGATATTTAGGCGTCTAAATAAGTCTCTTATGTCTCCATCGCTAGCATCGTGAAGTTCTCGCGTCACCACATCGTAATCAAAAAAGGCGGTCTTTTGCTGATTGGATAAGTCTTGTATGGACTTGCCAACGAACTGGGGGGACACCTCATCGCCAACCAATTGCAGATCGTTTTTTGCGAAGTCGAGTATTGATCGAACTCTCTGCTGACCATCAACGACTTCATATGTTGTGCGGGCCTGTGGGGATGTTGAGGCTCGGATATAAATCTCGGGAAATGGCAAACCGTTGAGAATTGTATCGATCAAATAAGAGGATTGTTCGCCGCTCCAGATTGGCCTGCGCTGGAATGCGGGAGATAAGTCTAGTGAGCCAGCCTCATCCTCGCGGAGAAACCAGGTTACTTTCCGGTTGGAGGCAATCGATCCCCTCATAAATAAACACTCCTTCTAATGAGATTTTCTTTCGTCACCTGGAGCGATTGCTCGTGGTAACTCACAAGGTCCTCACGTCTACGATAGATCCGGGCTTTCGGCGGATGACCGACAAAAGGCTTACTTCGTGTAGTGGCCGCGAACAATAGGAGCAATACCTGAGCGAATTGGGTTCCAGAAACTGCATATGCGTGGGATATAGCACCCCAGTAAACGTTTCTTCTCATCTCAGACAAATCGCTGTTTATTCGTTCAGGATCATATCCGTATGTCTCGCGAATCAACCTACTTAATCCGCCGCGCCGATCAAATTTGATGACTGTATTCCAAGCAAGCTCGAAAAGTTTGGAGTCTACAATTGCAATATCAATGTCGGATGGACGAACTGACGCAGAAGTGACAGGACGGAATGCGCGGCCTGGGTGTGTAGGGCTTAGGCTATAACCAGTAGCGGCACTTCCCACCAGATAAATGGCATTCGCGTTTACGCCTGCTGCTCTCGCCACATCGGCTCTCCATCCTGAATAAAGCAAAGTATCGTTTTGAAAGATCCAAGGGATTCTTGTCAGCAGGTGTTCTTCGACGAATTGCCGCAACGACGTGGCGCTATTAATAGAGCTCAAGAGATCAGCGGGAGTCATGTTTTCTGGAGATGTCCGCCGAGCGGCTTATACCATCGTGGTGCTAACATTAACAACAACAACTTGACGTTGCTCGTTATCGCAACGTGATCACTAACCTAGCTAAGGACGCTCCAGATTGTTCTATCGCTCAACGAATGCTGATTTGTAGAACTCAACGTTGCGGTCATCGAGCTGCGATTGAAATCTTTCGTATACGAGTTTTGCTTCATCCTTCATCCCGAACTTGCGGCAACATTGAAAGAATCTAAAGACCGGCGCCTGTGAAGAGCGAGTGAACTTATATTTGGATTGCTGAATGAAAGCGAGAAACCGCTTCGCGCATTTTTCCTTTTCGCCTTGACGACTCCAGACCCCGAGCAACTCTGACATCGCGAAGTCATTGAGTGGATCCAGTAGAAGGACATCTTCAGCTATGATAGCCGCGTTATCAAGCTGGCCCTGCCGCTGATAAATTCTTGCCAGTTCGATACGCGGATGAAGTTGGTTGTGGTCGAGTTTCAGACTTTCAAGTAATAGCTTTTCAGCTTCGGCCAGCTTGCCCTGCCGCTGGTAAATCCTCGCCAGTTCCGTACGAGGATGAAGTTGGTTGCTATCGAGTTCCAGGCTCTCAAGCAATAGCTTTTCTGCTTCAGCCAGCTTGCCCTGCCGCTGGTATATTCTTGCCAGTTCCGTACGAGGATAAAGCTGGTGTTCGTCGAGTTCCAGGCTTTCAAGCAATAGTTTTTCAGCTTCGGCCAGCTTGCCCTGCCGCTGGTAAACCCTCGCCAGTTCCGTTCGAGGATGAAGTTGCTTGTTATCGAGTTCCAGGCTTTCAAGCAATAGCTTTTCTGCTTCGACCAGCTTACCTTGCCGCTGATATATCTTCGCTAGTTCTGTACGTGCCTGTAGATTACCTGTATCCAGTTGGAGCAATTCGGCCAACACGCGCTCAGCTTCGACCAATTTTCCCTGCCGTTGATAAATCTTTGCCAGCTCGGTCCGCGCTTGCAGGTCGGTCGGTTCAAGTTCGAGCAATTCAGCCAGTACCCCTTCAGCTTCGGCCAGCTTGCCTTGCCGCTGATAAATCTTTGCGAGTTCTGTGCGCGCTTGGAGGTCGGCCGGTTCGAGTTCGAGCAACTCAGTCAAAACCTTCTCAGCTTCAACGAGTCTCCCCTGCCGCTGATAAATCTTTGCCAGTTCGGTCCGGGAATTCAGGTCCTTTGAGCTTATTTGGAGGACAAGTAGAAGTAGTGCCTCTGCATCAGCGAGCTTATTTTGTCTTTGATAAACCTTTGCCAGTTCGGTCCGCGCTTTCACATCGTTAGGTTCTTCTTCCACGAATCTCATCAGAACCGTCTCAGCTTCCGCCAGCCTGCCTTGCTGCTGATAAATTGTTGCGCGTTCGGCCCACTGTTGCCCACCTTTTAACTGCAGTTCTTCGATAAGTTCTTGGTAGCCTTTCGCTTTTTCAATTTCTCGTCGTCGTAAGGGTACGCCCGAGACGTTAAGCGTTGTAAAAATGTCTATCATTTCTTCGTTTGTAAGGTCACGAGTAATCTGGAAAGGTACTGCATAGTTACTAAACCTATTATGGATATCATGTAGCTCATCAATTAGCTTCTCAGTATCTTTCTGGTGAGCCAAAGAGGTCTGAATGCGCCTGAAGTCAGTTGCATCAAATAGGGATGACATAGGCAGAGTTCGAGAAACGCGCTCCTTACCAAAGAAAAACTCCTTTTTACCCAGGTCATACTGTAGTTCAAAAGTTTTATGCTTTCCTTTCAGTACGTTATAAAGAGCCGCCAAACGTTGCGAACCGTCCAATATCCAGAGCGTATTCCAAGTCTCGAATCCTTCTGAGTCTGCGTCTGGGAAATACGATTTTAAAGATGACAGTCGAACAAACCGATCCGTTTCCCCATCAACAGCTAAGATCATGCCAATTGGGTATCCCCTGTTTACGCTATCAAATAGGTTTTTGATCGAGTTTGCAGTCCAAACAAATCCGCGACTAAACGATGGTATGGAGATGCTCCCATTCTCTATCATTTGAAGGATGCTATTCAGTGTAAGTATTTTGAACTGAGTTTCAGGCATTTTCATCATCCTCCATTCCATCTAGCCCGCCGCCAAGTACGTTCTCCCGACACTCAAGAATAATCGACTCCAACAAATGCAACGTGTGGCTGAGGTACCCAACCTTAAACCTGGCAGATGCAAAGTCCCATTTCCATTTTCCTCCATCTTTAAGAACTGACAGTCTTTGCGTTTTATAGAACTCGTGCGTAAGCGTTCTAAGCACTTCTTGAAGTTGTGTTGTTACCTGGATTTCAACTTCCACTATTACCTGTTCTTCATTCCAAGCACTATCAATTATTGTTACCGGAAACGAGATATAAACATGGAATGCGTAGTAACCATCTTCCCTCTCCTGACTGTATTGCCTGTACTTTAGTTTGTGTTCTTCTGCGTATTCTTGAATTGCTCTTGCGACAAAGGCAGGTCCATCAATAAATCGACACACGAGAGTCCCTCGAACCAAATCATTCATCCTCGAGTAAACATTTTGGTTTGTGTGCCAACCATTCTGGGGTGGCTTCGGGTACGCCTTGTTCCATAGTATGTTCTGCCGGAAGGTCTTATCGACGACTGAGGTGTATGGCTTTCTTTTCAAGCTTGGATCGCCATTTCCCATAAACAAACTGGACTTAGTCTTGCCTTCGTAATAAGCCTCCCACTCTTTTGCCTTATTTAAGAATCCAACAAAGAAGGGGTGTTGTGTCACGGTGTTGTAGACGGTGATCAGATTCGTCTCATATTGCTTGTGAGTTTTGGGGTCATCGAACTGACAAGCGATCTCCCTTTCAGCCCAAACGACATATTCCTCTAGACTCTCAGGTTTTTTCATCTGGTCTACAATTTAAAGGGACCGAAAT